>OAVR01000019.1_pt1 | contig 144135 bp, 145 predicted proteins | sample 1476451 | NCBI WGS metagenome assembly OAVR01 (sample SAMEA2580105, study PRJEB22360) | human gut metagenome | biome: human gut; feature: human-associated habitat; material: faeces | place: Denmark | collected 2008/2010 | reverse complement strand
CTGTATTTCCTGGTATTACTTTTTTAGCTGCTTTTGACATCTCATCTTCTACAACGTGCGTTTGATGTTTTATAACTTCTGCTCCAGCTTCATAAGCTGCATCCACCATTTCAAAAGCAGTTTTTAAAGATCCTTCATGGTTTATTCCTATTTCAACTATAACTAATGGAGCGTAATCTTCTCCTATTTTTCTATTTCCAATTTCCATATAATTTTTATTCATTATATTTCCTCCTCTTTTACTTAGATGAATTTAAGCTATATCAGTATGATAAATAGTAGCTTCAGTTATATTATTATCTTTTAAACTTATTCCTAGTTTTGTATGAATTAAACTAACTATATATCCAACTATACATGAAGTAGTTATGGTTACTATAGAATACGACCAAGGGCTTACTTCAGGATGATAGTATTTTAAACCTATAACGACTATTGCTGATACTATAAATCCTACATATGCACCTAAATTTGTTGCTTTTTTTGTAAATGCACCTAGTACAAATATACCAGCTAAAACTCCTAATACTAGTCCTATAAATCCATTAAACCATTCATATGCTGATTTTATTTCTCCATTAGCCATTATCATTGATACTATTATTCCAACTATTCCCACAACTACTGATATAATTTTTGCATTTTTAGTTTGCTTTTCTATAGATATTCCTTTGTGTATAACACTTTGTATATCTAGTGCCCAACTTGTTGCAACTGAGTTAAGTCCAGTGGATAAAGTAGATTGTGCTGCTGCATATATAGCTGCTAAAACAAGTCCTGATATTCCTACTGGTAATTGATATCCAATATATGAAGCAAATATTTGGTCTTGTTTTACTATTTGTAATAAATGTGGATTTTGCTCATAAAATACAAACAATGCTGTTCCTAGTAAATATAAAATTGTTGCCGTTACTATTGATAATATTCCATTTCCGTATGTCATTTTCTTTAATTGTTTTATATCTGTTGTAGTTGAAAATCTTTGTACTATATCTTGACTTGATATATAAGATGAAAAAGTATTTATACCCGCTCCTACTAATATTATAAATACGCTATTATTTAGTATATTCATATCAAATACGACTTCATTTTTCGACAAAAACTTTTCATTTGCTAAAGCTTTAACTACTTCTCCAGTGCTTCCATCTATTGAAAACATTAAAAATATCAAAGCAAATACTAATCCTGATATTAATACTAGTCCTTGTATAAAATCAGTCCATAATACTGATTTTATTCCTCCACTATATGAATATATAATAGCTATAACTCCCATAACAGCTATTAAGATATTTACATTTATTCCTGTAAGTTGTGCTAATACCATGGAAGGTAAATACATTATTATAGACATTCTTCCTATTTGATATATTATAAACATAACAGCTCCTAAAACTCTAAGTCTTTTATCATTATATCTAACTTCTAGGTAATGATATGCAGTATCTATTTCTAATCGACTATATATAGGTAAAAAGAATTTTATTGTAAGTGGAACCGCTATAAATATACCTAACTGTGCAAACCATAGTATCCAAGTGCCTTTATAGGAATTACCTACTATTGATAAAAAAGATATAGGACTTAATAAAGTCGCAAATATCGAAACTGATGTAACCCACCAAGGTATGGTTCCATCCCCTTTAAAATATTCTTTTTCTTTCATATCTTTTTTAGAAAAAGCTAATCCTGCAAATAGTACTATTACTAAATATGCAACTAATACTATCATATCTATTGTCGTGAAACATCTCATTATGTATTGTTCTCCTTTGTTATACAAATCCTAAAATGTATAACATTTAGTTCTATAATGCTTATAAAAATAAAAGTTTATAGCTTATCTATTATTAATCTCGCTATTTGCAAATCTAACATTTCATCTATATCTACATCATACTTTTCATCCATTATATAAACTAATTTATTATCATTTAAACTTGTATCATTGTTTAGGTTATCATTTATTTTATTTATATATATAGCTCCATTTACCTTATAAAAGTCAGGAAAGTCTTGTCTTCTCTTTGTACTAGATCCCTCTAGTAAATTTACAGCATGTCCACTTTCATCTATTGTTCTCATTAAAATTGGATGGTCTTTTACTTTTGAAACACTAACTAGCGCATCTTCATCCTTTTCAATTATAAGTTCAATAGCTTCATCTATATGCCATGCTTGTCTTAATGGTTGTGTAGGTTGTAATAGTACTACATAGTCATATTTCTGCCCTTGATTTTTTAATTCATCTATACAATGAGTTACAGCATCTATGGTTTTAGAAGTGTCTGTTGCTAAGTGTTTTGGTCTTAAAAATGGAACGTCTGCACCATATTCTTTAGCAACTTTAGCTATTTCCTCTCCATCAGTAGTCACTACAACTTTGTTTATGTATTTTGATTTTAATCCAGCTTCTATAGAGTATGCTATAAGTGGTTTTCCGTTTAAGTCTGTGATATTTTTATCTTTTATTCCCTTGCTACCTGCTCTTGCAGGTACTATAGCTAATATTTTTTTATTGTCCATGTTTAGCTCCTTATTTTATAAAAAATGCCTAATCTAAATTAAAATTAATCTCGTGTGTTTTTGATCTATATATATTTATGTTTCTAACCCTCATCCATTAATTTCATTAATTCTTTAAAGTTATTGGGTATTTTAACACCTATTGTAATAAATTTTTTAATTAAATCTTCATTTTTCATATTCATTACTTTAGCAAGTGATATAATTTTCATTTTAGGTGCTATTTTAGTTGCAGTAAATAAAGTTGTTGAAAATGTAGATATTACCGATATATTATCCGATATATAATATATTTCTGCTGGTTCACTATTTCCTACAATCTTTACATTAACATATTTATCTAGTATATCTTTTAGATATTCAGAGTTATCTCTAGGATGATATTTAATATATATAGTTTTATGTCTAAAGTTTGTTATTATTTTTTCAACTGTTTCTTTATATACTTCTAAATCTGCATCTTCATGCAGGGTAAAAAACTCTAGATGCTCTAGTAATAAAAATACTCTTTCTTCATGCTTATATGTCTCTTCTATTTTATCTTTGTAACATGAATTTATCCCACTTATTAAAACTTCTTTGTTTATTTCTTCTAATATTTTACTGTCGTTTTTAAATTCTTCTCTAACAATTTTAGGCCACACTACTAATCTTTTTTGTATTTTGGTATGAACTCCAAATGTATGCCCTACATCTTCATAGTTAAATCCATAAAGTAAGTATTTACTTATTTTAGATGTTAAACTTTGATTTTTTTTCCTATCTTCCGTTTTTATGTATACATTTGATCCATCTTCAACATATATAATCTCAGCTTTTTTATTTATAACTTTTTTATTTAAAATACATTGAGTTTCTAATAAAGATTCATTAAAAATAAATATTTTATGATATTTATTTTTTACTAAACTATTAATATTTTTTAATTTTGATTTAATCATAGAAAATGTTTTTAATTTTGGTATATTTAATACCGTAAAAATATTTTTATCATATAAATATACATTTTCAAATAAATCCTTTATATTATCTAAATCAATGCTATTTATATCAAAATCTTTATATATTAAAATATCTGTGTCTTTCATGTTTTGTTCTTTACATATCCCAGCTGCTAGTATTAAATGATATGGAGTATGAACTATAAACAAACTTTTCATATTTTTCTATAATCTCCTATTTATTAATTCAAGTTTAATTCAGTAATTTTAGTTTATAACTTTCAATTTTAACTGATAAACTTTTTCTTTTAAAAATTTCTTTTCTTCTTTATTTAATAAAGTAATATAACTTAATGTAGACCCTACTATTACGCATATTACACCACTTATAATCAATCCCATCCATGATGATTTATCTATACTGTAACATGCTATAAAATTCCCCATTGTAACTATAAATGTTGAAAATATATAATTTAAAATAGTAGGATAAAATGTCTTTTTTGATACTCCTAAACACTTTGCAGAATACATAGGTACAAAAGTTAAGTTTCTAATAGTTGCTGTTATTGAACTTACACCTGCTACAGCTATTAGACCTAAGTTAGTCGTTTTTAAAATTATAAATACTAATAATGCATTTAATATTCCTTGTCCTAAAATGACATACGAATTCATCTTTAATTTGTTAACTACTGTAAATACTGAGAATAAAGTATTTACAACTCCGCTGACTACAACACTTAATACTGTTATAATAGATAAAATTTGTATATACATTACATCTTCACCAGGAACCCATAATGAGTAAAAGTAATATCCAAGTACTATCATTCCTGACATAGCTATACTGGTAAACATACCTGAAATTTTCATAGATTTTTTTATTTCATGAATTAATTTACTCTTATCTTTTTGTGCATAATATATAGTAATTTGTGGGCAAAATACCCCAGATATTGTTATTAATAATGATGAAATAGCTGAAGGAACTGTTTTTGCAATTGCTAATACTCCCATAGCTGATGCATCTATAAATAAGTTTGAAATTAAAAGATCTAATCCATCAGATAAAATTTGACCTAGTTTAGTTACAACACTCCAAATTCCTGAACTTAATAACTCTTTTATGATTTTAAAATCAAAATACATATATTTAATTTTAAGATTTGGCACTAATATCTTCTTATAATGTATATTTGTTATAAATATAAATAGTGTACATACTATAGCGGATATTCCCAAATACCATACATTCGGTTTGAATAAACTAAATAAAGCTATAAGTATTACGACTCTTAAAATATTTGCTTCTATAGATCTTAATGCAGATAAATCTAGTCTATTGCTTGCAAATGTTACAACATCGTATGTTGAAGTGATAATTTCTATTAAGAAGTTTAAAAATACAAGAGCCCATAAAACTTGTACATCTAATAATATGCCACTTGGTACTTTTACAATTTTATTCATATATATAACAACTAAAAGTGCTGGTAAAGTCATTGCTAAAGAAGTTGCTATATTAGCAATTGTAACACTTGAGAAGTATTTATTTGCTTCTTTGATATCATTTTCATGTATCTTTATAGTTATAAATCTAACTGCTAATGCATTTAATGCTAGTGTTATTAATTGAGCATAACTTACAAAGTTGTTTGCTAATCCAACAAATCCATACGCTTCTTTACCAACGCTTTTAATTATATATGGCGCAAGTAAAAAATTAATTCCCATACTAACTACAAAAGATACTATATTTGCTGATATATTTATTAATAGTCTTTTACTATTCATTAGCTTAATCCATCCTTACTTACATACTTCTTGTAAATTTTTAAAAATAGCTTATCATTTAAAATACATATTGTTAATGTTATTTTGCCTTTTGTTGTAATCCCTTTGTTTTTGATAAATAAAATATAATTTTTCTTCATTTTATTTTTTAAGTCTTTAAGTACTTTATCTTTATTAGGTATATTACTTTCCTTAACTTTTATATAAAAACCTTTTAATCTCGTACAAATTAGAGAAGTTGTTTTATCTTCTAATTCACCTAAGTTATTTTCTTTAAAGTATGCTTTTCTTTCTATTAATGCTTCTAATGCATGTAATCTTTTTTCACTAAATTCACTTTGCATTATACTTCCTTCACGTTGTCTATAATAATAAATAGGTATATTAGAATCAACTACATTCTTTGCTTTATGCAAAAGCTTGTACGTAGTAAATTCATCTTCATGTAATTTACCCTTAGGAAATCTTATTTCTTCAAATAAATCTTTTTTGTAAATTTTGTTCCATACAACTACCGATTTAGTACATTCTTCTTCATATAAATTATTTAGTGCTCCTATTGAGTTGTAATGATTAATTTCTTCTTTTATATTTTTAATGCAGTTATATTCTGTATATGCTTTTATATAATCACCTTGAACAATATCTGCCTTATATTTACAAGCATTATTATATAAATATTCAATCATTTTATCTGAAACCCAGTCATCACTATCTACAAATACTAAGTAATCACCTTTAGCTTTATCTATACCTACATTTCTAGCATCACTTAATCCACCATTTTTTTTGTGAATCACTTTTATTCTATTGTCTTTTTTTTCATATTCATCACATATAGTACCGCTATTATCTGTGGAACCATCATCGACTAATATAATTTCAATATTTTTGTATGTTTGATTTATTATACTATCAACACATTTAAATATATATTTTTCTACATTGTATATTGGAACTATTATACTTATTAAGCTCATACGACTCCTTCCTATGAAACAATATTTTTCTTGGTTTTAATTTCTAATATCTGTTATAATCCTATAAATTAAATAAATATTTTCTTAAATTTTAAGAAAATATCCATTATAAATTTATAAAATAATTGCTTAAATTCAATTATTTTATAATTATTTAATTTTATATTTTTCATTTTCAAAATTGATTTTACTACTTCTATATAAACAAATTAACTATTTGCTTTTATAGAAGTAGATTTAATTTTTTAAATACTTTAATTATTTTATATTTATGTATTTTATGTGTTTACCTTTTGGATTGTAGTTTATAATTATAAATGTAAGTATATAGAAGAAATACCAGTTAAACCAAAAACTATCTATACTACATATCATTATAAATACACATGTATAAATTATTGTGTTTCGGTTTGATCCTTTTATAAACATTCTAAACATATTAATAATTGCTATTAGTCCTACAATTCCAAAGTCTAATATTATAGTTACTAGTGTACTACTATATGATAATACATTATAGTGAGCCAAGTATTTAGGAAATTGATTCGCTCCTACTCCAAATATCTTATAGTATATAGGATAATCAAAGTAATAAGGTAAATATCCTATAATTCTTATTTTTGCAGATCCTAATCTAGCTGATTCTAAATCAGTACCTATCATCATTAATTTTTTCAATGAAAAATTAACTATTTCAGCATATTGAGGCAACTTCATATATAATATACTGTGAATGGCTATAATAAGTATTAATACCTTTATTTTGGTATCTATTTTTTTATTAGATATTATTAAGAACCAAATTAATATTAAAATTATCCCGCAAATAGCAACAGTTGAAGTTGTTAATATCATTGCTAGTATTAAATATGCAGATTTAATATATTTTTTATCTATTATAAAACTAGCTACCACAGGTAATAAATATATAGCTACATATGAAGGTTCTTGGAAGACAGAGTGAGCTCTTAAACTTCCACTTATATCTACTATACTAGCCCAGCTATCATATTGAGATAGTTCTAAAAATCCAATTCTTCCATCCAAAACATTACCTGTTGTTAGATATGAAATTACTTGTATATAAAGAAATGTCGCCGTAAAAATAGCTATTCCTTGACTATATTTAATAAATTTTTCTTTATCTAAAAAGCTCCACATTCCTGATGCTAATAAAAATAATATAGCCCAGTTAATTATAACTTTTAAGGCTGCTATTGTATTTCTGTGACCTTCCATGTTTAAAAGTGAAATACATGTGCATAATAATAAAACTAGTAATAAACTTAGTAATGATGGATTTAGTTTTATACTTTTGTTTCTAATTATTATCCATATAAATAATATTGATGCTATAACATTTACAATCCCTATCTTATTAAAAATAACATATGGGTCTAAAATAGGTGATACAGCTAATAAAAATGCTATTATTCTTTTTTCTAAGGTTGACATATCAATGTTTTTTCCTATCTATAAAATTAATTGTTTTCATTTTTGCAAATAAAATAAGGTTTATTAAATTGTATGCTTTTATATTTACACATCTCCCTATTAATTTAAGGATTAAATTATTATCTCTACCAATCTTTTTAGCTATTATTTTTATTTCTTCATTATTACAAATGTCATAACAATCTTTGTAACTATTTTTCATTCCACAAAATTCTATTTTTTGTTGCAATGACTTAAACACATCATAAAAATAAAGTTTATCTATAATATGTAATTCATCTTTTTTAAGTTTTTCATATGGCTCAATTGTGTGTGTTATTTCATCATAAATATCATTAATTATCTGAAGTTTATTTTCATGATATTTACTTGCTAGAGATAATTTATTTTCATGAATATAATTATAAAAACTGTCTTTTAGTAGAACTATTTTTTTACAGTATCTATAGTATTTCATATTAAATATGGTATCTTCTCCATAGCTTTTATCTTGCGGAAATTTTATATTGTTGCTTTTTATAATATTAATTTTATATAAGCTATTACATGGACCTCCTAACAGTCTGGCTCCATATAGTTGTCCTATATAAAGTGCAAATTCATCTATATCGTATATGTGGCTTTCTTTTGAAGTATGTTCTCCTATTAGTTTCATTTCTTTATTTATATTTAAATACTCTTTAAATCCAGATATAACTATATCTGCATTTTCTTTTTCAATTTCATTTACTAAAATACCTACCATATTTGCATCTATATAATCATCTGAGTCTACAAATTGAATATATTCTCCTGTAGCTTCTTTTAGTCCTTGGTTTCTAGCTGTAGCTACACCTTGATTTTTTTGAACAATTATAGTAATTCTTTTATCTATTTCTAAATATTTTTCACATATAGATTGACTTTTGTCCATAGATCCATCATTTACAAGTATTATCTCTAAATTTTCATAAGTTTGATTTAATATACTCTCTATACATCTTTTTAAAGTTTTTTCACTATTATATATAGGTATTATAATACTTACTTTTTTCATACTTTCACCTTTTTCGCATAACTAACTTAATTGGTAGTTACCTTATTTATAAAATACAGATGAAATTATGTAGTGAAATTTATAAATTTCACTACATAATTTATCTATTTCAAAATTTCTTCTATTTTATCTTTAATATCTACACTTTCATATAGTGCTATTGAGTTTTTAGAAAACTCTTCATATTTTTCTTCTATCTTTAATATAGCTTCATATATTTCTTTTTTCGTAAGATTTTTAACTGCTATGCCACATTTTTTTGTATCAAATTCATACTTAAGTGCCGGTACATCATTGCTTATCATAGGAACTCCAAATGACGCATATTCAAATAGTTTGTTTGGTGCACAGTAAACTGCATTTAATATAGATGATTGATTAGGCGTTGGTACATATGATAAAATCCCTATATGTGCATGACTTGTAACTTGTAAGTGATATGGAGGAGCTATAAATGGAATAAAATAATAGTTATTACTTCCTAAATGTTTATATGTATCCTCTCCATTTGACATTATTACAAATGCATAATCATCTCCTAAATCGCTAACTGCTTTTATATATTCGTCTAATGGTCTTTCTTTAGTTATTAATCCTTGATATAAAATTATTTTTTTATCTTTTAATTTTTCTATTGTTTTTTTAGCCTGATCTGATTTAGTTACCTCTTCATTTTTTTTATATGAATCTTTATTATAAGGTTTATTTGGCAATACTTCTGGAAGTCTAGCTAAATTCCACCATGCTTTTGTTATATGAGCTCTATTGTATTCTGATACTACCATTTTATAAGCACTATTTGAATACTTTGTTGCATCCATTTTAAATATCGGTAATGAGTGATAATACGGTATAGTTTCACATAACTCCAACATGTGTAATATATATTTTGTATCTAATATTTTTTTACCTAAATGTTTTAGACTTACATCTCCAATTACCCAAATAATATCATCATCAGTACTTTTCCATTGATTTATAACATCCCATGTTCTTTTCTTAATTCTAAACATTCTATTTATCTTGCTAATCGTATTTATATTTTTTTCATATTTTTCTTCAACTTTTTTAACTGAAATATAGGAATAGGTAAGGCTTTGATATTCTCTCCACCTTTTCCCCTCCTCCACACCGTGCGTGAGACTTTCACCTCACACGGCGTTCCATCAATATAACTATATTGACTTGTGGCTATCCCTCCACTAAATTTCTTTAGTTTCATAAGTACTATGCCACTACTCTCACTAATACTAAGTTAAGTTATAAACTATGTTCTTTCCTTAACACCACTTCTTAGAGGTTAAGCTCTCCATGTTATTAGCTTTCCACGTTCCAATAGTTCTATCTTTGCATATATATCCTTAGGTAATTCCTATAGGCCAATGTACACACTATTGCCTTTAACAATAGAAGGATTTTCATAACGGACATTTTTACTCATCCTCATACATTTTTCACATTTCTATGATTTTTCGGCCTTTTAATTCAGAATTTTGTCAGCTATAATGCATACTTACCATAGATATTTTATAGACCCCCGGCCTATCATACACTTGATCACCTCTGATTCACTTTTCCTCATCACAATTTGTATGTTAGGGTGTACTCTCAGCCGACTTCACCGAGCTTATAACCTAAAAGTCCTTAACTACTTTTTAGCTATTCGGAGTATTAGGGAAAACCTTTCAAGACGTTACTCTATCATTCGATTTTTCAAACTATTAGTTCTTAAATATTTAATATTTAGGTAGTGATTTTTACACTACAACGTGTCGCACATCCATATTTAAAAGCATTTTCTCAGTTGAATTATCAATATCTGCAGTACATAATGTTACGTTATGTCCTAATTTCCTTAATCCATTAAGTACAGAAATTACAGGTGGACATTCTACAACCGCAGGTGTATATACTACCATTATATTCATATTCTAACTCCTATCTGATTTTTTCTATCGTATCTGAGTATACTTTCTCCATACTAGTTACATTTGTTTCCCAATCATATAATTCTTTAACTCTTTTTCTACCTTGAACTCCCATGGATTTAATATTCTTTTTATCACACATTAGATTATACATTTTATCTGCTAAATCTTTTGAGTTGCATCTTTTAACTATATATCCTGTTTCTCCATCTACTACTACTTCTTTAAATCCATCTACATCAGTTGCTATTACAGGAACTTCACAAGCCATAGATTCTACCGCTGCCACTCCAAAGCTTTCACTATCTAATATGCTACTTAAGCAAAATACATCCATACTATTTATAGCTTTTGGAACTTCATCATTATGAATATATCCTTTAAATAGTACTTTGTCTTCAATCTTTAAGTCCCTACATAATTTTTTTAGTTCACTTTCTAATTCTCCACTTCCATATATATCTAACTCAGCATATATATCTAATTTATTTTCATTTATTTTTTCTAAAACTAGTTTAAATGCTTCTATTAAATATTTTATTCCGTATTTTGATTGTAAAGTTTTTACAATTCCAAATTTAAATTTAGATAAGTCTTTTTCCGTTCTTATATTTTTAAACTTTTCTAAATCTACTCCAAAAGGAGTTACATATATATTTATATTTTCATCCTCTAAAACTCTTCTAGTTTGTCTAGCCATACAATTACTAGTTGAAGCTATAGTATCTGAATATAGCAAGTTTCTTTTTAAAATTTTCATTTTAAGATTGCTTTCGTATGGAAAATCGTAAACATCACTTCCCCATACAGATAATACTAGTGGAGCTACCCCTGAAATTCTTGCTAATGTCCCATAGCCACTGGCATAATGAGCATTTACAATATCAGGTTTTATTTTTTTATGTATTTTTTTTAGCATAGGAGCATTTAAATAATATCCTATACTTCCTGAGTACTTTAATTCATGTAATATAACTTTTTCACTAAATTTATTTATTTGTGGTGAGTGATTTTTATTATATACTAAATGAACTTCATGACCCCGATTTGATAATGAGTTAACCCACCTCTCAGTGTGTATGTTATTAGCAGCACTGATAAATAATATTTTCATTTCAAGTCTCCTTTAGCAAATTATTTTTCACTATTTTTAATCTCTTCTGTAAATATCCCTGCTATAAACTTTTTCTTCAACATTATCTAAATCATCACTCCATCTGTTTGTTATGATTACATCAGAAAGTTTTTTGAATTCATCTATATTTTTTATTACTTTTGAATTATGAAAAACCTCTTCTTTTAATGTTGGTTCATATATTATTACTTCTATTCCATTGTCCTTAATTCTTTTCATAACACCTTGTATAGATGATTGTCTAAAGTTATCAGAATCTGTTTTCATTGTTAATCTATATATTCCTACAATTTTAGGTTTTTTTTCTAAAATCATATTTGATATATGATCTTTTCTTGTACTGTTAGAATCCACTATAGCTTTAATGATATTATTTGGTACATCTGTGTAATTAGCAAGTAACTGTTTGGTATCCTTAGGTAAACAGTAACCACCATAACCAAATGAAGGATTGTTATAAAATTTTCCTATTCTTGGGTCTAAACATACACCTTCTATAATTTGTTTAGTGTTTAAGCCCCTTAATTCTGCATATGTATCTAATTCATTAAAGTATGATACTCTTAGTGCCAAATATGTATTAGCAAATAGCTTAATTGCTTCTGCTTCTGTAGAGTCTGTAAATAATATAGGAATATCTTTTTTACTTGCTCCTTGTACTAAAAGTTCACAAAAGTTTTTTGCTCTATCAGATTCTTCCCCTATAATTATACGAGATGGATTTAGGTTGTCATATAAAGCCTTGCCTTCTCTAAGAAATTCTGGCGAAAATATAATATTTTCTGTTTTAAACACCTTTTTTATTTTTTCAGTATATCCTACAGGTACTGTTGATTTTATTATCATGATCGCATCTTGATTTACTTCTAAAACTTTTTTAATTACATCTTCAACAGTTTTTGTGTTAAAGTAATTTTTTTCATAATCATAATCAGTTGGCGTAGATATAATAATGTAATCAGCATCTTTATACGCTAAATAAGCATCCGTTGTTGCCTTTAAATCCAATTCTTTTTTCATTAAATATTCTTCTATATCTTTGTCTACAATTGGTGATTTTTTATCGTTAATCATATTAACTTTTTCTTGTATTACATCCAAAGCTATAACTTCATTATTTTGAGCTAATAGTATAGCATTAGACAAACCTACATAACCTATCCCTGCAACAGCAATTTTCAAACCAATCTCTCCTTACTATCCTAAAATGTCTTTCTAAATTATCGTGTTGATTCTGCTTTTTCCCAAAAAGGTTTAGATTTACCTGTTATTTGTCTAGTAGCACCTACTAATTGAGCATATATTGTTAACACGTAATAATATATTATATATAGATATTTATTATTTAATTTAAATACATAATACATTAATGCAGTTAAATAAAATAATATTTGTCCTATTCCTAATATAAAAAAGATAATATTCTCTTTCATGATAAATAAATTTGATATAAATAAAATTATATGTAATATAAATAATGAATTTCTTAAGTATCTATGACAAAAATGAAAATAACTAAACCATCCATATTTAAATATGTTATATTTATTTAATTTATCATAGTGAACATCAAGTATGTCTCTTGACATCCTTACTTTCCTTTTAAATTCATCTTCTGTTGTTTCTCCAGCTTTTTCATATGCAATAGCTAAGGGGTTGTATACAGCTCTTTTTTTCATTAGTACAGCCTCTATTGGCATTTCACTATCATGACATTTTATTGGATTACAGTAAACATAATCTGATTTTCTTACTGCATATATAGCTCCATTTCCTGCAGTTACAGATCCAAATTTAGACTCTACATATCTCATAAATAAGTCGTAGTTCCAATAGCTACTTTCTGTACTACTAGAGTTAGAGCTCTCTTCGTTTGTATATTGTAATTTACCTGTAACATATGCAACATTATTATCACTCATAAATTTTACTAATTCTTTTATTGATTTTTTATCTAACATTGAGTTTGCATCTGAAAATACAATTATTTCTCCTCTAGCTTGTTTTACAGCTTCATTTTGAGCATTAGTTTTTCCTTTACGCTCTTTAACTTCATATAATTTTATAGATTTATCTTTGTGATTATTGATAAAACTTTCAACTATTTTATTAGTTTTATCTGTACTATTGTCAGATGCTATTATTACATCTATTTTTTCACTTGAATAACTTAACTCTATTAAATTTTGTAATTTTTTTTCTATTACAGATTCTTCGTTATGAGCAGGTATTATAACTGTAACCGTTGGCTCATAATCATTTTTTATATTTAAATGTCTTTCTCTCCCAATTTTATTTAAAATAATTAAGCTTAATGGATAGCCTACAAATGAATAAACTATTAAAAATAAGGATATAAAAAATAAAATTTCCATATAAAACTCCTATGCAGTTAATTTTTTTTAAGTGTTTCTTTAACTATGTTTACTATTCTTTTTATATCCTCTTTACTCATTTTAGTATCAGACGGTAAACATATACCTCTATTGAATAAATCTTCTGATATACTACCTTCTTCTAATGAACTATACATCTTGTATTCTTTAAAGAATGGTTGCATATGCATTGGCTTCCATACATTTCTCGATTCTATATTTTCATTTTCCAAAGCTAAAATTATATCAATTGGGTTAATCTTAGAGTCTTCTTTTAAAATTGCTACTGATAACCAGTAATTTGGTTCTCCAAAATCACATATATTCATCATTTCTATATCTTCTATATCTTTAAATCCTTCTTTATAAGCTTCATATATTTCTTTCTTTTTGGCAATTCTATCATTTATTACTTTCATCTGCCCTCTTCCTATTCCAGCAACAACATTACTCATTCTATAGTTAAATCCTAACTCTTTATGTTCATAATGTCTTTGTTTTTCTCTAGATTGAGTTGCCCAAAATAAAGCTTTTTTTGTGTAAACTTCATCTTTAGAAACCATCATTCCTCCACCAGAAGTAGTTATTATCTTATTCCCATTAAATGAATAAATTCCAATTTCACCTATAGTTCCAGTTTGAGTTCCTCTGTATGTTGACCCTAATGATTCCGCTGCATCTTCTACAATAGGCACATTATACTTATCACATATTTTCTTTATTTTATCGTAGTCTGCACTTTGTCCATATAAATTTACAACTATTACTGCTTTTGGCATTTTATCATTTTTTTTAGATTCATCAAAAGCCTTTTGTAATGCTATTGGACACATATTCCAACTTTCATATTCTGAGTCTATAAATACAGGCTCTGCACCTTGATAAATTATAGGATTTGCTGTAGCTGAAAATGTTAGTGATGAACAAAATACAACATCTCCTTTTTCCACTCCAAGACATTTAAGTGCTAAGTGTATCGCACTTGTTCCACTAACTAGAGCTGTTGATGATTTTGCTCCAGTATATTCACATATATTTTTTTCAAATTCATTTACATTCGGACCAAGTGGTGCTACCCAATTGGTTTCAAAAGCTTCATTTATATAATTTAACTCTTCTCCGCCCATATGTGGTGAAGCTAAATATATTCTTTTTTTCATAAACTACACCTACTTTTTATATAATTTTTTAAAATACACTTTTTTGTAAGTACTCATTTATATCCCATGATTCTCTAATACAATCATAACTATTATTTTCATTTCTTACATAGACTTTTGGAAAAGCTTCTATAAACAATGGAGTTAAACATATTGTATATGCCCCTACTTTTTTAAAGATTAATTTATCTCCTATAAATAATTCTTCCTTATTTTCTATTTTCATTATTCTATCATTATCAAGACAAGTATATCCACAAATTACTTGTTCTCCTATAGTTTTTCTACTGCTCTTATCTACTTTTAATATTTTATATATATAGTTATTTTTCATGAAGAATGGGTCAATATTATTCCTACTTCCATTAGTAGTAACAATTCTCTTTGCAAATGTGTCTTTAACATCTACAACTTCACATATAAACTCTATTGGCGATGCTATCAATGCTGATCCTGGCTCAACTATTAGTTTAGTTTTATCTTTGTCAAATTCTTTTGATAATTCGTTAGCTATAACTTTCATATACTCATCATATGTTGGTTTTCCTGGTACTCCACCAAAGAAGCCCCCACCTATATCTACATAATCTAACGTATAATTTACAAGCTTATTAACCTCACATGCAGCTCTAGATAATGCTCTATATATATTTATACTTCTTGTTTTTGCAGTGTGATGCAGATGTATCCCTACAACTTTTACATTTTCTATAGAATTCAATATATCTATCGCTTTTTTCAAATCTCCCGTTTCTAAACTAAATCCAAATCTACTCCCTTCAATTCCTACAGATGTTTCATTTGGACAATCTTTTTCTATATTTAAATTTACTCTTATTCCTACTTTTATTTTACTTTTAAATTTTTCTTCTTTAAGCCAGTTTATTTCTCTCCATGAATCTATATTTACAATACATTTTTCTTCTAATGCATGTATAAATGTATGTTTACCTTTATTAGGTCCATTAAAAACTATATTTTCATCTGTATACCCTAGTTTTTTAGATAATTTATATTCAAAGTCAGATACTACTTCTGCATAACATCCTTTATCCTTGAAAAATTTCATTACCCAAGGAATTGAATTTGTTTTACATGAATATCCTATTATGTAATTCCCCCAATGATGATGTAATGCACTTTTTAATTGACCAATGTTAGTAGTTAATTCTCTTTTGTCTATTATAAATGCTGGTGAATTTATGTTCATATTGCTTTATATCCTCTCTAAAATTGTCTATTTTATAAATTTATATATACAGCATCATCAAACCTCATAGCTATCATATTTTCGGTATATTCTTCACTATAGTTTAAATTTTTGCCTTGTAATAATTGATATAATTTGCTAGGAGAGTCCGCTCCTGATTTGAAACTTATAGGTGCACCACCTGCAAATCTTCCATTTATTTCGATAATTTTTATTCCATTATTAGTTTTTATACAATCAAAGTTTATTTCACCTATAGGTTTTAATACTTTAACTATTTTTTTCGCTATCTCTATTATTTCTCTATCCTTAACTATCTTAGCTTTGGTTATTTCACCACTTCTATGACTTAACCTAAGTTTAGGTACAGCTGATATTATTTTTGAATTAAAATCACAAAAAACATCTACGCAATACTCTACTCCATCTGCAAATTCTTGTATCATTGGTTTTTCTATGTAATTTTTAAAAAATAGTAGTTCTTTCATATTATTTGCCTTAAAATTATTTATACTTGAACTTCCATCTACAGGTTTTATAAATACTGGAAATTTTACATTTTCATTTTTTATATCCTCATTGCTTATAAGCTTAGGAACCTCAATCCCATTTTTTTCTAAAAACTTACATGTTTTTATTTTATCTCTTACTATAGATATTACTTCTATATTAGATACCATTATTTTCGTACCAGTTTTTGATTCTATCAAGTCTTTATTTTTTGCATATAATTCTAATTCTGTATCTATTGTGGGTATTATTAATGATATATTTTCATTCTTACATATTTCAATTATCTTAGGTATAAACTTTTCATCATTCAGTCTAGGTACAACGTAAGACTTATCTACAAAGTTTAAAGCTGGAGCTAATTCATCTATATCTACTCCTATTAATGTACCATTTATACTTAATTTTTCTTTGGCATCTCTAAAACTGTTTATTAATTCGACTCTTCTTCCTGCACTTGAAAACAATATATTTATTTCACTCATAACTTTACTCCTCTTTATATTAATTGTATCCATTAAAATAATCTGATGTAGTTTCCCCATCTTTATTTATATCATCCTGTTTTACCACTTTTAAAATTGTCATTAGCAAAATTTTAATATCTATTAATACAGATGTATTGTCTACATACCATACATCTAGTTCAAACTTTTTCCCCCAAGATATATTATTTCTTCCATTTACCTGAGCCAACCCAGTTATACCTGGTCTAACTTCATGTCTTCTGAACTGCTCGTTTGAGTATAATGGTATGTATTCTACTAATAGTGGCCTTGGTCCAACTAAGCTCATATCTCCTTTTAAAACATTAATAAGTTCAGGAAGTTCATCCAAACTAGTATTTCTTAATTTTTTCCCAAATTCAGTTAATCTCTCTTCATCAGGAAGTGGTTGTCCCCATTTATCCGTCGCATCAAGCATTGTTCTAAATTTGATCATTTTAAATATTTTCCCAGCTTTTCCTACTCTCTCTTGAGTAAAGAAAATAGGAGCCCCTAACTTAACTCTTATTAAAATAGCTAAAATAACTAATATAGGAGAAAGTACTAGTAGGCCAATTAAAGAACCCATTATATCTATAGTTCTCTTTATAACTTTTTGCACTAAAGCTCTTCTCCTTTCTTTTTGTAATCTATATTCTTAAATTTCAATTTATAATATTAACCACATTTAAAAGTTAAAAAATCAATAAAAATCTTTCAATTTGTTAAACTTTATATATAGATAATTTTCTTACTAATTTATTAAATTTTAACAAATTGATTTCTTTTTATTTGCTTCTTCCGGTCTAATATAAGTAGAAACTAACTCTCTCATTTTAGAATCTATTAGATGTATATTTTCATTAGCAACTATCTCTTTTAACTCTTTAAGTATTTTTTTATTTTTCTTCATATCAAAGTCTATTGGTTTACCAATAAAAATCTTCTTATGGTCTGTATTAGTTAAGCCCTCTTCACTCATTAATAGTTCTTCATATAGTTTTTCTCCTGGTCTAAGTCCCGTAAATTTAATTTCAATATCTACATTAGGTTCAAAGCCACTTAACGTTATAAGATTATTTGCTAAATCAAGAATCTTTACAGGATCTCCCATATCAAGAACAAATATTTCTCCTCCCTTTGCCATAGAACCTGCTTGTATAACAAGTTGAACGGCCTCAGGGATTGTCATAAAATATCTAATAATTTCAGGATGAGTTATAGTTACTGGTCCACCTTCTTCAATTTGTCTTTTGAATAAAGGAATAACACTTCCATTACTTCCAAGAACATTTCCAAACCTTACTGCTACAAACTCTGTTTCACTTTCTTCATTTATAGTTTGTATAATCATTTCGGCTGCCCTTTTTGTAGCTCCCATTATATTTGTTGGGTTTACAGCTTTATCTGTAGATATAAGTACAAACTTTTTAGCTTTATACTTATCAGCCATAATAGCTACATTTTTTGTTCCAAATATGTTATTTTTTATAGCCTCACTTGGGCTATTTTCCATAAGCGGAACATGTTTATGTGCCGCTGCATGAAATACTACATCTGGTTTATATTTACTAAATATTTCATCTAATCGATTTATTTCTCTAATTGAAGCTATAACCGTTTCTAAATCTAGATTATTTTCATATTTTCTTATCAACTCTTGCTGAATTGAGTATGCATTATTTTCATAATTATCCAGTATTATAAGTTTTTTTGGATTAAAACTTGCTATTTGTCTACATAGTTCACTACCTATGCTTCCTCCTCCTCCAGTCACCAATATAACTTTATTTTGAATATACTCACTCATTTCAATTAAATTAGTTGTTATTGTTTCTCGTCCTAATAAATCTTCAATTTGGACATCTCTAATTTTTTTTACATCTACTTTTCCATCTATTATTTCATAAATACCTGGTATTGTTTTGAGTTTACATTTAGTGTTTTTACAAATATCAATAATCTCTCTTTTTTCAGTTTTACTTATATTTGCAATAGCTATTATAATTTCATCTATGTTTTTAATTTTAACTATATTTTCAATTTCTTTAATAGTTCCTATTATAGGCACATTATGTATACGTCTTCTTCTTTTGTTTTTATCGTCATCAACAATAGCTACAGGTTTTTTATGCAGTTGAGGGTTATTTTTTAGTTCTTGTATAACCATATCTCCTGCACTTCCTCCACCTACTATCAAAACATTTTTCATTTTATCTTTTACTCGATATCTTGAAATTATCCTACGCCCTATTCTATATAAAAGGCGATTTCCACCTATTAAGGAAATTATTAATACCGAATTTAATAAATAAAAAATTATTGAATAATTACAACCTAAAAACTTATATATTAAAAATACCGGTAATACAGTTAATATACACGCTAAAACAATTGATATTAATTCTTCTTCTCCTGCGTATCTCCATAAACTTCTATAGCATTTAAACGCTGTAAGAAACACTATATTCATTGCTATGTAAACTAATATAAATTTTATTAGCTTAGTATCCCTACTTGAAAAACTTATTTTATGTACTAGCCATACAGATGCTAAAAAAGAAGAAAATATACATAAAATATCAATTGAAATCAAAATTAATTGTCTAGTTCTGTATTTTCCTAAAATATTTTCAAATACATTTTTATCTTCAGGAGTATTCATTTTAATTTTCATTAAAGCCATTTCCCTCCAAATTCATTTATATAGAATTACTATCTTTTCTTTTTCTTTTTAGATCTACTACTCTTTGTTGTCTCTTCATAGTAGTAATTGTAATAACCATAAGATCCACTAGATTCTTCAAATTTATTAAGTACAATACCTAAAATATTTGCATTTACTTTTACTAACCTTTCCTTTGCTATCTTAACCATATCTATATCTACTTCATTAGATGCAACTACTATCATAGTGCCATCGGTATAAGTTGATATTATTCCTGCATCTGTTATAATCCCAATTGGTGGTGCATCTATAAATATATAATCATAATGATTTTTTAAAGACTGAATGAAAGCTTTCATTTTTTTTGATGCAAGCATTTCTGATGGATTTGGTGGTAGTTTCCCACATGTAACAACATCTAATCCTTTAACTTCTGTTCTATGAACACTTTCTTCGAAAGTTTTTTGAGATGTTAGTATCTCTGTTATTCCATGAGAATTACTTACATTAAACATTCTATGTACAGTAGGGTTTCTTAAGTCTCCTTCTATAACTAATACCTTTTTATCTTCCATTCCAGCAAAACTTACTGCTAAATTTGCTATTACAGTACTCTTCCCTTCATTTTGTTGAGAACTAGTAACTACTATAGTTTTTATTTCTTTGTCTAAATTTGAAAACTCAATATTAGTTCTAATAGTTCTATATGCTTCTGATATTAGTGATTTAGGGTCTCGTCTTGTTATTAATCTTCCTAACATAATTACCTACCACCTTTCTTAGCAATACTTTCATTAGGAATAACTCCAAGTATTGGTAAATCTATATATTTTTCTACATCTTGTGGTGTCTTTATTTTGTTATCCATATATTCAAGAACAATTACTATAAAAAGTCCTATAATAACACCTAAAATTGAAGCTATAACTACATTTATAACTTTATTTGGTTTTACTGGATTTTCAGGTGTTATAGCTTTGTCTATAACTTCAACACTATTTGCTTTTGTTATTCGTTTAACTTCCTTAGTAAATACTTTTGGTATAGAATTTGCTATGTCTCTGGCAATAGTAGGATTTGCATCCTGAACAGTTATTGACATTATTTGAGTATCTTTTACTGGTGAAACAGTAATATTTTTTTCTAATTCACTATAATTTACATTTAAGTCTAACTTCTTTATCACTTCATTAAGTACTGCTCTAGATTCTATTATTTCTCCATAAGTTAGAGTTAGTTTTTGAGTAACAGCTAATTGATCTCCAGTTATCATATTATTTGTTGACTTATTTTGCTCTGTGTTTACTATTAACGTTGTATTTGCTTCATATACTGGGCTCAATATAAAAAAACTTATAATTCCACTAGTTAACATTGCCAATACAGTTATGATCGCTATTATCCAAGCCCTTTTTTTTATGATATGAAAATATTCTCTTAAATCAACAGTCTCTTCCATTTTTATCCTCCACATTTGTTAATTCTATTTGCATTTATTCCATAGTATAAAATTTATACCTTATTGAATTTTATATATTATGATTTTTACTCTAATTGACCTTGAGGCTGTTGCTCATTAGGTACTTCTGGTTTTGATAAATCATTTTGTTGATTGTCTTGTTTTATCTCTTCAGTTTTTGTTTCTCCTGTTGTTTTTTCTGTATCTTTTTTATCATCCTCCAAATGGTTATCATGATTACCGCTAATAATTGTATCTGGATTAGATTTTACCGGTATTTTTTCAAAATTTGTCGGTCTGGATGTTTTTTTTACTTTTTTTTCTTGTTTAATTTCAAATATTTCATTTTCTTGTTTTAAATCATTACTTGTTCTTGTGTTATCTAGCTTATCATTTTCTTCTTTTTTTTCTTTTTCTATATTTTGTTCATACTTTTTATCATCATCTAAAATAACTTTTACATTATCTTTTTCTATTTTATATTTTGCTATTTTATAATCCTTTAAAAAGTTTTTTTCTATGTATACTTCATCTTTTTTAAATATTGGCTTGTTATCTACCGGAACTTCAAACCCGTTAATTTCTTTTATATATAGTGGATAGTATTTATCCTTAAATTTTACAAAAGAAAAATTTTTTTCTATGATAATACTTTTTCCATTAATAATTAGTTTTGCAGTATTGTCTGATATATCAACTTTTCCACCAGACTTTTGTATTACTTTCTTCACTGGTATATAATCAACACCATCTTTTTTCAAAATTTTAATATCATCTGCAAAAGTTATACTACTTGTAGAAATTATACCTATTGCAACTAACCCTATAATTATGCTATTTTTCAATTTAATCCCCCCTCTCTTTACTTATTCTACCTCTACAATTTGATTATGGATTATAAGATTTTTGTTTTCAGATGTGTACTCCCAACTTGGACTATTTTCTTCATCAAAATAAGCTTTTATTTCAAGAATTCCTAAGTTTTTATTGTAATTTAAATTTCTTATGTTATCTCCTAAAAATTTAATTTGAGCTAAAGCTTTTTCTGGCTCATTGGTGTTTTTTAGATCAATTTCTATGCATGTATTTCCATCTTTTTTATTTATACTTTTTATAGAATAATTTTGTGGTTCATCTTTAACTTCTTTATCTATGATATTATACTTTTTTATTTCAACTTTTTTAGAGTCAATAGGCTTTGCAACAGTTTGAATTTGTTCTGTTTTATATTCAAAATCACTAGCTTTTTCTTTATCATTAAACAAATAAACTTTAAACTTTCCAGATGATTTTTTTCCTAGTTCATTTACTAGAGATGCCTTTTCTTTAGAATTTAAATTTCTTTTTTCTAATACAATAAATATTTTTTCACTACCATTTTCATCTTTTTTTATTACTTCATAATCATTTTTTGTTAATTCTACTCGCTCATTAACTGATTCTTTGGATACATATTCACTTTTTTTAGATTTAACTCTACCTTGCATTAAAGAAAATGCTAATACAATAATTACTGTAAAAATACAAGCAAACATTATGATTTTTCCTTCATTTTTATTTTTAAAATTCATTCATAAATCCCCCCTCAACATTTTCTTCGCATATTATAATATATCATATAATATGCTATATTTTTACACTTTTTACACAAATTTGTCGAAAATGATAAAAATTCATCTATTGTTTTGTAAAATTTAATTCTATTAGTTATTTTTATCCATCATTTTATTATACGGATAGAATACATACACATTTAGAAAAAGAAAAAATAGAATGTTTTTCAACATTCTATTTTTTCACCTTTATTATTGGGCTTTAAAAGATTTATAGTCATATATAAATTTATGTAATTCTTTGTTGTTATACTCTTTATCCCAAAGAATTACCCATCCTTTTTCTTGATTTAAGATCTTTCCATCTCTATGACCATCAAGTGGGAATTCAAGTTGTGCAAAATTACTTGTATGCATTTTTAATACTTTAGTTGCTAAGTTAAATATCTCCATTGGTGGGATATTAGTTTTAGTATATCCAATTATAGTATTTCCTAATTCTATTAAATCTCCACTAGAAGTATTAGATAATTTATTATAAGCTGCCTGAAGTACTGTTCTTTGTCTATTATCTCTGTGATAAGCATCATCTGCATATCTTATTCTACTATAAGCTAGAGCTTCTTTCCCATCTAAATTCTGTTTTCCTGGTCCATCAACTCCAGGTATATGGCTTACCTCTTTAGGTAATACATCTATTTCTACTCCACCTATAGTATCTATTATCTTCTCAAAAGAATTAAAACTAACAGCTGCATATTTGTCAATTTTTATTCCAAAGTTTTTGTCTATAGTTTCAAGTAAAAGCGCAGGTCCTCCATAAGCGTATGCATGAGTTAATTTTTGTTCTCCATACCCTGGAATATCTACATATGTATCTCTAGCTAATGATGTTATTCTTATATCGTTATTTTTATCATCTATAGTAAGAATCATCATAGAGTCAGATCTATTTCCTTTATCTAAATTATTTCCATCTACTCCTGCTAATAAAATATTAGTTATTCCGTTTTTATCTTCTACTTTTTGGATTTTTGATTTTATATCTTTAGCAGTATCTTTATCATACATTGAGTTTAGTTTAAAGTAAAAATACCCAAAAGCTATCATAGGTACTGCTATTACAAAAATAATTAATCCAATAACTATCTTTTTAAATGTACTCATAATTCTCCTCCATTATTAATTTTAAATGCCGATTTAATTATACTACGTTTTTTTAATTTAATATATAAAATTTATTTCATTTTAAAATGTTCTTTATTTTCAGTTTATATTTTTGAACTTGTAAAATATAATCATTTTACTGTATTTCCAATACATGTCATTATATGTATTGAGTATAAAATCTATTCATAATTATATTTATAGATTTTTTGCATAAAAAAACTGAGGAACATTTAAAGTTCCCCAGTTTTTATTACATTTCGCCAGCTAATTTATTTGCATATTCATGTAAAAAGTTATTAGCTGCATTTAAACTTGCTTTATTTATATCATTTTTTAATGAAGAGTGTACTATTTCACTTAATGATCCGTTTAAGTACCCAAGTACTGTTTCTTTATGCTCTCTTGATAAATCTTCATCAAAAGCTGATTTTATATTATTCATTTCTACATTTAATCTATCTGCTATATCTATAGCTTTACGTAATTGGTTAGCCGTCCCATTTATAAAGTCTACATTTTCTGAACTTTCCATTCCTCTTACTCTTTCAACTGCTGCTGATGCAAATGCTAATGCATATTCTCTGTTATCTCTGTTAGTTAAATCTTTATTATCTAAGTAATCTGCAACTATTCTTATTTCTTCTATAGCTATTGCTAATTGCTCATTATTTTCTTTGTTGCTTTCTTCAGATTTAACTGTTTCTCCAGTTAATTTATTTGCATATTCATGTAAAAAGCTGTTAGCTGCATTTAAACTTGCTTTATTTATATCATTTTTTAATGAAGAATGTACTATTTCACTTAATGATTCGTTTAAGTATCCAAGTACTGTTTCTTTGTGTTCTCTTGATAAATCTTCATCAAAGGCTGATTTTATATTATTCATTTCTGTATATAATCTATCTGCTATATCTATAGCTTTACGTAGTTGATTAGCTGTTTCATTTATAAAGTCTACATTTTCTGAACTTTCCATTCCTCTTACTCTTTCAACTGCTGCCGATGCAAATGCTAATGCATATTCTCTGTTATCTCTGTTAGTTAAATCTTTATTGTCTAAGTAATCTGCAACTATTCTTATTTCTTCTATAGCTATTGATAATTGCTCATTGTACTCTTGACTTTGTGCAGCTTTTGGAGCTTCTTCTTTCTCATTTGCATTTGCAACAACTGGAGTAGTTACTGATAACATTAGTGTAGCTGCCATTGCTGTTCCAACTAATTTAGCCATCTTATTTTTTATCATTCCTGGTTCCCCCTATTATTTTCTTTTTCTATTTATTGTAAGTCCTACTATTGAAGATAATCCAAGCCCTATGTATCCTAACATAGACATATCTCCCGTTTTAGGATTATTACCATTACTTGATTTATTGTTTGTAGTATTATTTGTCGTTGTATTGTTACTTGGTTTATTAAATCCTGGCTTTACAGTATTATTAACATTTGAGTTTCCTGGTGTTGCTGGCTTATTTGGACTTACTGGCACTTGTGGTTTATTTGGGTTTTCCGGATTTACTGTATTATTGTCATCTGGTTCTCCTGGTAGCGCTGGCTCATTCGGATCTTCTGGCACTTCTGGCTTATTTGGTTCTTCTGTATTGTCATCATCTGGTTCTCCTGGTAGCTCTTCTGGCTCATTCGGATCTTCTGGATTTACCGTATCATCATCTGGCTCTCCTGGTCCCTCTGGTTTATTTGGTTCATCTGGATCTACTGGATCATTTTCTAATAATGCATAATACTTATGATATAATTCCATAGCTGTATATGAAGTCCATGTATTTATCTTGTATTTATTTTCATCTACTAATGTTCCTAATGTATCTAAAGCTTCTATTTTTTCATCTCTACTTAAGTTATTATCAAAGGCATTTATCACCTTATCCATAGCTTCTCTTATTTCTTTAGCTAATTTAGCTGTTTCTTTAACATTTTCTAAGTTAGCTTTTAAGTTATTCATATGCTCACTGTAGTTTTCTAATCCTTCAAGTACATATAATCCTTCTAATCTATCTAGCGCTGCTTGCATAAAAGCAACCATTCTATCGTAGTTTTCTTTTACTGTTAAATCTTTGTTTTCCATTACATTAACAGCTTCTCTTGTTTCCTCTATTGCATAATTTAATTGCTCTAGAGCTTTTTCTAGCTCATTATCCCAATTTGCATATAGTTCATGATACATATTCATAGCTTTATTTAAAGTAGTAGAGTTTACATAATTTCTTCCAACTTCTACTGAATCACCTAAAGCATCTAATACTATTTGCTTATTTTTTAAAGTATCTTTTCTAGAAGTTTCAAATACTGTATTAACTCTATTAACTTCATGTCTAACCCTATTTATGTAATACATTTTGCTTTCTATTTCATTAGCAGCTTCTTTTATCCACTCTATATGAGCTTGCTCATCTTTAGATACCTCTATACCTTGTATTCTTTCAACTGCTGTTTTATAAAATACATTTAATCTTTCATAGTTACTATCGTTAGTAAGATCTGCTGTATCTAATAAATTTATAGCTATTCTCATTTCTTCTATAGCATAAGCTAATTGCTCTCTATCTTTTTGTGAAGTTTCTTTTTTATTCTCTTCCTTTTTTTCCTCTTTAGACTCCTCTTTTACTTCTTCTTTTTCTTTGTTTACAGTAGGAGCTTCTTCTTTTTCAACCTTTTGGGCTTTATCATTTTCTTCTTTGTTATTTTCTTTTTGCTCTTCTTTAACTTCTTCCTTTGTTTCTTCTTTTACTTCCTCTTTAACCTCTTCTTTTGAAGCAGGTTCTTCTATTTTATCTACTACATCGTTATTTAATTCTATTTCAACTTCATTTGCATAAACATTTGATCCACTTAATATAATTCCAGTTACTATAGCTGCTGCTGCAACTTTCTTAGTTTGTCTAAATTTCTTAACCGACTTAGGCATAACAATACCCCCCTAAAATACTAAAAATCTATTTTCACATTTAGTTTTATATGAATAAACAAAAATAAAGTATCCGCCATAAGTCTAGTCTTTTTGTTATCTAATAGTGTAATAAGCCTACTACTTTAGTATTATTTGCTATTTTGTTAACATAAAAAAAGACTAAATCAATAAGAGGCAAAACCTCATATCAATTTAGTCTTTATATCACCATGGCAAGGATTAATTTTTTATTTCAAATTATTTTGCAGTATATCCTGAATCTAAAAGTAACTTAACGCACACTTCACCTTTACCTTCAGCAACAAGTACTATAGGACCAGTACATCCCATACCGCTTTCTGCATATATACCGTTTTTCCATAAAACTTTAACAGCATCTTCTAAGTCCATTATATCTATACCAGATATTTGATGAGTAACTACCTCTTTTTCAGGCATTTTTACTTCTTCCTCATCATCTTTTTTAACTTCTTTTTTAGTTAAAGCAGCTATTATATCATCATATTTTGCATTTTTAGCAGCTTTAAATTCTTCCTTAGATACTTTAGTAACGTCACCTTTAACAACATCATAAGCATATCTAAGTGCATTAGCAACAACTGGAGAACCAGATGCTCTTGATAGTATTAATATCTTTCTATCGTAGTCTTCACCTACACCAGGACCATATCCAAATCCATTAGCTTCATAATCTCCTCCAGTAGTAAATGAAGAGAATACTTTCATAAATATATTTCCGCTTAAAGTATCAGTAACCATTACATCCGGAGCGCCACATAATAAATCGTTACCTCTCATTACACAACCACCGTCAGCTCTAACTGATTCAGCAAAACTTATATCATATCCATTAGATTGTAAATCTTTTAGAGCCTTTTCAACTTGTCTAGCACCATCAACATTTAGTATACCTACAGTAGGATTTTTTATTCCTATAGATTTAGCAGTAGATATTCCATAAACTGCATTTCTAACCATAGCTTCTATTCTGTGAGTAGCACTAGTACCCGTAGTAGTAGCAAGAATCATTTCCTTACCTCTACCTGGAGTTATAACTCTACCAACAGTTGATACTCCTATTGGGAAGTTATAATGCATAGTTACACAAGCATCGATGTAACCTGAGTCTAATAACTCTTCCATTTTAGAATGCATTTCACTTTCATCATTAACTTCAACAACTTCTAAATCAGTATCAACCTTAGGCCCTATTAACACTATATCAAATAGGTTTGACTTAGCTAGATGAGCACCTTTTACTAAGTTTTCAGTTCCATGTTCACTACCTAAAGTAGTCAAACCAACTCTTACTTTTTTACCAAATTCGCCGCTCTCAATAGCATTAGCTATATCAAGAAAAGTATCAGCAATAATCTTCTTAGGCATAACAATTCCCCTCTCAAAGTGAATTTTTTAAAATTCTATCCGTCTTATTCTTTTTCTCTACTCTACCAATAAATCTAATCTAATAAAGAAGAAGTATTATTAACTGATAGCATAAATAAATTTTTCACCGTAGGGCCTTATCGCTTGTAAGGATTAGCTTTAGTCATATTAACTTTATTTTAAAGCCTGCAGTTCTTTAAATTTTAAGTCTATATTACCAAACCCACACCTTGCAAGCGATACACTCTACTTTTTATCTATACTCAGTCAAATTTATTATTCTTCTATTAACATATCTTGAGCTAATTTTCTCATTGATTCTGCTATTATTTTCTTTATTTCTTCCTTAGAAACAGCAGCAGCTTCTTCTTCTACACCTTGATTTCTTTCTACTATGAAAGAAACACCATCGAATAAGTTAGTCATTCTACCTAAGAATAAACTTCCTTTACCAACTATCATAGCTCTATTTTTATCACCATTAGTTAAATCATCTATACAGAATCCTATATATGGAACTCCTGATGGTATATGTCCTTGAGTTGGAGCCCATCCTGGTATTCCTCTTTCACTTACAAAGTTCTTTAATTCTTTTTTCTCTAAGTCCCCACGTTTAACAGCAAGAGCACCTATCATTTTGTAGTTAGCTTCTGGAACATCTCCAGCTCCAGCTGGCTTAGTTATATCTGGGTTTTGCATTTCAACTGAGTAAACATCAACATCAGTTATTTTTAAGTTAGCTCTATCAAGACCTGTAGTTATTAAAGCAGTCATAACAGCTTGTGGAGAAGATCCTGTTCCAACAGTATGTTTTCCTGTTAAGTCAGTTCTTATTATTGGATTTACACCATCATTTTCAGAAACTAATATAGCGAATCCTCCAACAACATCTTCTAAAACTGGAAGACCTTTTTTAACATGGTCTTTAGCATTCATTCCAAGCTTAGCACTAGCTCCACCTGCAACTACCATAACATTTTTATAAACTCCTGATTTAACAAGTGCAGCAGCATTTATTAAAGCATGAGTAGGTCCAGCACAGAATCCTCTTGTATCAGAACCAGAAGCATTTTGAAGTCCAGCCATTTCAGCTATAGACTTGGCAAAGTTACCTCCACCTCTTTGGTTCATATCTCCACAAGCCTCTTCTGAACACTCTATAACATAATCTATATCTAGTGGATTTATATTGTTTTTTCTAATTAATTGTATAGCTGCAACAACTCCTGAAGCCTTAACAACTAAGTTTTCAAACATTGTATGAGCATTTAAGTTAACATCAACATCATGAGCTCTTTTTACATATCCAACTAATTCACCATCATGGTATAATCCTTCAGCATGGTGATCAGCTATTAATTCTTTTGCATCATCTATATTATCTCCCTTAACTTTTCCAAAGAATGGAGCTAGTTCTGGGTAATTATTTTCAAAATCAGGTTTTATATTATTTACAAAATCTTCTTTTAACTTAACTAAGTCAAAAGCATCACATATTTGCATCATTAATAAGAATTCATCTTGAGGCATTATTTCCCCAAGTTTTCCTTGTCTAGTACCTTCCATTTTATGTTCGCACCAAGGAAGAGCTATTTCTCTTAATTCTTCTGGTCTATTATTTCCTATATAAACTTGGTTTGGTATGTAGTTTACAACTTCTTCATATCCTCTTATATGGTTTTTTACTTCTTTTAAAAATTCTGAATCTGGATGTGTTTCTCTTTCAACAGCACAAGTAGTACCATTTTGAACTATCATATCTGGTGTGTGAACTAAGATGTAGCTTGCCCCTTTTAAAACTGGAAATGTCATATTATTTACCCCCAATGTATATATGTATTATTTTTTTCAACGGACCAAATAATAGCCTCGTTGCTAAAACCTACAATATTAGATTCATTTTATTATTAATTTTACTTATAATATCTAAAAAATAGATGGGTAAAAATACCCATCTATTTAATTTTTTATTTACTTATATACTAAGCTTAAATTAAGCTTTTGCAGATATATCTTTTAAAGTTATATCTTCTTCAAATACTGTTTGACCGTCAACTTCAGTAGTTAAAGCAACTAAAGCCTTTTCAACTATTTTTCTTCTTAAAGCTTTTTCCTCAGCTGGATCTAACTTAGGATTTCCAAGAGGATGAGGTATAGCTATAGCAGGAACTATTCTATTAGCTCCAACTGTTAAAGATATAGGTACTACTGTACAGATATGAACAACAGGAAGTCCTGCTCTTTCTATCTCTTTTACCATCGTTGCACCGCAACGAGTACAAGTACCTCAAGTAGAAGTTAAGATTACTGCATCTACGCCTGCATCTTTTAGTTTTTGAGCAAACTCAGCAGCAAACTTCTTAGAACTTGCAACAGCAGTTCCGTTACCTGTAGTTGAGTAGAATAACTCATGTAAAGATCCTATAGCTCCTTCAGCTTCTAAGTCTCTTAAAACATCTACTGGTAAAACTCTATCCGCATCTAGATTACAATAAACTGGGTCGAATCCACCATGAGCAGTTTCATAAGTGTCTTCAGTTAAGTCCATAACACCTGCTATACTGTACTCACCGTACTTAGAAGCAGAAGATGACTCTATTCTGTCTGGGTTTCCTTTAGGAACTATACCACCAGAAGTAACTAAAGCTATCTTAGCGTGAGCTAAATCTTTTATAGCTGGGTTTGGATCTACTCTATCAAAGTTTGGCATTGGATATTCAGTTTTGAACTCTTCGCCTTTTATTTTCTTTAATAACATATCTACAGCTCTCTTAGAACCTCTTTCTTTAGCGAAGTAGTTAACTCTTATTCCTCTTTCTATATAACCTTCTTCAGCTGGAGATCCTATCTCTTCACCTTTAGCTAACTTTTTAGCGAAAGCTGCTATTTTTGGAAGAGCCTTTCTCATACCAGCAGCAGAGTCAGCAGTCTCTATTATATAAAGTTCTTTTTTGAACATATCTGCTCCTGGGTTTTCAACGTACATTCCTGTTAAAGCTGGTATACCTAACTCGTCTTTTACAAACTTAGTTATTGTTCCTGCAGCAACCCCGTATCTACCTGCATTGAACGCTGGACCAGCTATAAATAATTGTGGATTGAAGCTTTTAACCATTTCTAAAACTTCTTGGCTAGCAGACTCCATATTTTCTCCAAAGTAGCTATCCCCACAAACTACAGTTCCAACTATTTCGATTTCATCCCCTAATAACTTGTTTAATTGTGCACTTATTGGAGGTAAGCTTTCAGCTATATGTGGCTTAGTATCAGCTTTTTCTTCTCCACCAATTCCTGCGAAGAATTGGTTTACGTAGTGAACTACTCTTATCTTTTCCATCTTATCTCAACCCCTTTTGATTTGATTAGGCATTATATTTACAGAATTGATCTCTTATACTGTTCATTTCTTCAACTATTTCATCAACTTCAAGAACCATTTCCATCATACTTATTTGATCTTCATAAACTGAATCATCGAATAATTCTTTTACTTCTGGTTCAACAACATGATAAACAGCTAATCCTAACTCAACACCAGCAAGCGGTCCAGCGAAAGTTGGATCTCCAGCAGTTACTGTTTCAGCTGCAAGACCTGCAGCTTCGGCTTCAGCAGCACCTAGTAAAACCACAACATTTTCAGCACCGAATTTTTCAGTAGCTTCTTTAACTCTGTTTTGGTTTTCTAAGTCCATAGCCCCAGCAGCAGTTCAGACAAAACATTCTGTTGAAGCAAAAACTATTTCAGTATTTTCTACAGTGTTTACACACTCTTCTATAGCAGGTCCCGGAATTCCATCACGGTCACCTATTATTATGATTTTTTTATTACTTAATGCGCTCATAATAATTCTCCTTTTCCCTTATATTTTTTATTTTATATTTAACTTTAATTTTAAAGTTGTTTCTATATTAATATCCTTTAGCTGTTAAGAATCCAAATCCTGTTTCATTAGTAGCTCCAGTTATAACTTGTATCTCAGCTTCTATAGATCCATCTTCTCTTAAAGATCCAGAAGATCCACCAGCTATTACATCAGCAACCTCAACATGTCCTATTACTCTATCCATCTTAGGTAATACAACAACTTGGTTAGCATTTCCTCCTGTTACAACAGCATCTGCCTTAGCATCTGCATCAGCTAATGATTGAGAAGCACCGTCTCTACCAGCATACTCATCAGTAACTATAACAGTTTTAACACCTTGACCTTCAATTTTCTTGCAGTTCATTATAAGGTCAGTATCTGGGTTACCGAAACCTTCTTGAGATACTATAACAGCATCTAATCCTAATTGCTTACATAATTTAGCAGTCCAGTTAGAAGATCTTTCTTTATCTGCTAAGTATACGTTTTCATTAGTTATGATAACACCTACAAAGTTTATTTCTTTTCCATGTTGAGCATATAAGTCTTCAACTACTGAGTTGTTCATGTGTATATAACTTGGGTTTTTGTCACAAGCAGAAACACAGTTACCACTTACTATAGCTCCATCCATTAATTCAGTTGGGTATAATAAAGTTGGTACTATTTGCTTAGCGTCAACTCCATATACGTATGTATCATGTAATAATCCTTGAGTTTGAAGCATGTATACATATCCTACTTTTGGAAGTTCTGGATATTCAGCTATTGATTCAAGTAATGGCTTAGTTTCGTAAGTTACTACTTCATCTGGAGTTAAATCTTTAGCTAATTGTCCTAAATAAGTAGCAGCTTTAAATCCTATCATTCTAACAGCCTTTTCATGTTCATGTTGCTTTAATCCATCTATTGGTTCAGCTATAACAACTACGTTGTTTAACTTAGAAAATGGAGTGTACTCAGCTCCAGGTCCAGTCATATCTATTATACCTTCTTGGAAACCAACTATTTTACCAGTTGTAACAACTCCCACATTCTTAAGTGCATGAGTTCTACCTTCTCCAACAGTATCAACTTTAGATATAACACCTGGGAATATTCCACCCTTACCTTCAACTTTGACTCTCGGTTCTATAACGTCTTTAACTGGTATTATTCTAACACTTTCTCCAGGACGAACTATATCTAAATCTATTGATTTTATATGCTCATCTCCACCAATTACATTTAACATCTCTTCTTTGTTGATGTATAATACTGAATCTTTAACTTCTGTTACTGCTCCAAATTGTACATCTTTTATAAAGATTTTCCCTAACTCAAGACGCATATTGGCACCCCCTATTTTTTTGAACTTAATTTATTTTAACAGGGAAGTTGATCCCCCATTAATTTCTTATAAGTACTTCTTTATCATAGCTTCTATGTTAGCAACTGTTGCATCATCCTTAGTTACTTCGTCTATTTTAGCTCCATCTTTGTATATAGCTATAGTTGGAAGACCTAAAACCTTCTCTCTTATAGCAACTCTTCTAGCTTTAGTAGTATCAAACTTACAGAACTTTATATTTTCCCCATACATTTCTGCAAATCTTTCTATATCAGGAAGTAATGCTTTACAAGGTTCACAACCTTGACTCCAGAAATCAACTAAAACTATCCCTTCAGCTTCTAATACTTCTGGATCGAATGTGTTTTTTTCTAATGCTATCATTTCAGAATCCCCCTTATTGGATTTTTATATTTTTAATATATTTTTAATATATTATTAGCTATTATAATTTTTAAAGTACCGTTCTAAGTAATGTCTAGGCTTTGCCTAAACATCATCCCCCGATAACCTTAGTAAACGTACCTTAGCAGTTAGTAGCTTCTTCTTCGAAGTTTGCTTCTACATATTTTTCAGCTGTAACAGCAGCTATAGCTCCATCAGCAGTAGCTGTAACAACTTGTCTTAAAGATTTTACTCTACAATCCCCTGCTGCAAATACACCTGGTATATTTGTAAGCATATTATCATCAGTTTTTATGTATCCACGTTCATCCATGTCTACTTTATCCTTAAATAACTCAGTTTGAGAATCAAATCCTACGAAGATGAATATTCCCATTGTTCCATCTTCTTCATCAGCGAAATATTCGTTAGTTTCACCAGTTTGAGTATTTTTAAATACTACAGATTCAACTAATCCATCACCTTTTATCTCTTCTATTACTGTATCTAATAAGAATTCTATCTTATCATTAGCTCTAGCTTTATCTTCTATAGATCTAGCACATCTAAGACCTTGTCTTCTATGCACTATAGTAACTTTTCTAGCAAACTTAGTTAAGTATAATGCTTCTTCTATTGCACTATCTCCTCCTCCAACTACGAATACTTCAAAGTCTTCAAAGAAGTCTGCATCACATGTAGCACAGTAAGAAACACCTTTACCTGTTAATTCTTTTTCTCCAGGGCATCCTAATTTTTTAGGAGTAGCTCCAGTAGCTATTATAACAGTCTTAGCTCTGTACTCACCTTTTTCACCTTTTAATACTTTTATTTTTCCATCTAACTCAGTATCAACTATAGAATCTCTAACTATTTCAGCTCCAAACTCTTTACATTGTTCTACCATTCTTGCTATTAGACTAGGTCCAGTAGCATTTTCAATAGATCCTGGATAGTTTGCAACTTCATGAGTTATAACTATTTGTCCACCTGTTTTTCCTTTTTCAAGTATTAAAGTCTTCATTTTAGCTCTTGCACCGTAAAGACCAGCTGCAAGACCTGCAGGTCCACAACCTATTATGACTATGTCATATAAATTTTCCATTACCTACGACCCCCTGTTTCTAATTTAATATATATACATCAAAGTTTATGCATACTGCATTCTTTGAATTGTATTTCTAATTATATCAAAATCTATTACTCTGAAATCGTCTAAAACTCTTTCAGTCCATAAAGGAGTTGCTTTGTTGTTTTTAAATTTTTCTGCTGTTTCTATTGCATCTTCAATTAAATTTAGTGAATTTGTGTCTAAAGATTTCCCCTTTTTAATTATGACTGTACGATATGGTGTCTCATTGGGTTTTACGCTCCCATAAAGCGGATGTGATAGTAGTTCATACCCCTCATGAACTAAATCTCTACAATATTTTAGTGTTCCTATATAGTCTGTATCTAACGTTTTAATTTCAATATTTTTAACGTTTTCCTCAATAATAGGATTGTTAGTGATTATTAACATAGGTCTACACTCACTTTCAAAATTTCTTTTCTTAAACTAAAAAACAGGAAACTAAGTCCCCGCTTAGTTCCCTGTCAAATACCTCTTCAGAGATCCGTCCAGTTAAAGTCCTTTTACCTGAGAATTTCACTTAAATCCTTTTGGGATGGTTTTAAGTTTGTCCCTTCGGTCACCTCTAATGTCCCCACATTAGAAGTTGTCTCCCTCAACCTTCAAACGGTTTAATTTTTAGTTTTGACTATCCCTTTTGTTGCTTGTGTTTCTTGTATTTCTTAATTACATTATATCCACCATGTTAAATATATACAATAGTTTTTTTAATATTTTTTTAAGTTTTTTTGTAATAATTGTCTATTTTTTGTCAAACCATTGCTATTGCTATATTCTTTGAAATAATCGTTTTCTAAGGTCTTTTGTATACAATACTAACTATTCCTACGCTTTATATTTATTCTAAATTTTCTTAAATATTCCTCTTTTTATTTTTAAATTTTTTTGACCTTTTTTATCCTAATAATCCTTATACAAAATAATATTTAAAAAGATAATTTACATTTTATTTTTTATAAATATTAGCCTTTTAAAATTGATTTTGATTTTGTACTAAAATAAAAAGAGATTAAAAATCTAAATAGAATTTTTAATCTCTTTTTTATCTTATTATAGATACTACATATTTTTATCATTAACTGATTGTAAGTAAGAATTAATACTTTCAATTACACTACTTACACAACCTTCTTCAAAAGGAGATATTAAATTAGCACAACTAACAATATCTAAGAAAGACTTAGTTCCACCAATTTTACAAATATTTAAATAATCTTGCCACCCTTTAACTCTATCAACTTGCATTTTATTCCAAAATTGAAGTGCACAAATTTGAGCTAAAGTATAATCTATATAATAGAAAGGATTTTTAAATATGTGGCCTTGCTTAAACCACCATCCACCTTTTTCTAAGAAATCATTACCTTCATAGTCTTTGTGAGGTTGATATTTTTTTTCAAGATCTCTCCAAACAAGTTTTCTTTCTTCTTTAGTAAGGTTTGGATTTTCATATATTATATGTTGGAACTCATCAACTAAAACTCCATAAGGTATAAACTTAATAGCACTACCTAAATGAGTAAATTTATATTTATCAGTATCTTCTTTAAAGAACAGTTCCATCCAAGGCCAAGTTATAAATTCCATACTCATAGAATGTATTTCACAACTTTCATATGTTGGGAAGTTTATATCAGGTATTTCTATCCATCTAGACATATACACTTGAAAAGCATGTCCAGCTTCATGAGTTAAAACATCTATATCATCTGCTGTTGAGTTAAAGTTTGAGAATATAAATGGAGCTTTATAATCTGGTATATAAGTACAATATCCTCCAGCACCCTTACCTTTTTTAGTTTCTAAATCCATTAATTCATGTTCAATCATATACTTAAAGAACTCATCAGTTTCTTTTGATAACTCAGAATACATTAATCTCCCATTATTCATTATAAACTGAGAATCTCCCTTAGGTTTTGCATTTCCACTGTTAAACTCAAAGTTCTCATCAAAATATCTAAGCTTTTGAAGTCCTAACCTTTGTTTTTGTCTATCATATAACTTAGATGCAACAGGTACTATGTACTCACTTACTTGTTTTCTAAACTTAGCTACCATTTCAGAATTATAATCAGTTCTTAACATTCTTATATAACCTAATTGTACAAAGTTATCAAAGCCTAATTTTTTAGCCATCTTATGTCTTAACTTAACTAATTTATCAAATATTTCATCAAACTTTTCTTCATTTTCTTCAAAATATCCATAATATGCTTTAGATGCTTTTTCTCTTTCATCTCTAAATGGAGATGTCATATATGGTCCAAGTCCTGAAAGATTTCTTTCTTCTCCATCAAAAGGAATCTTAGCTGATGCTAAAAGTTTAGTATATTCAGATGCAAGCTTATTTTCTTCTTGCAACTCACTTATTATTTCTTTTGAAAATGCTTGTAGAGAATAATCTGCTATTGACATAAATTGCTTACCTAAATCTTTAGTAAGTTCTTCTTTAAATTTAGAATTTACTATCTGTTTATAAAATAAAGAATTTAATTCTTCATAGTGAGGACCATTTTCATCCCAATATTCTTTTTCTTTTTCATAAAATTCATCTGATGTATTTATACTGTATCTTATAGATACTAATGTAGCCATACTCTCTATATGATTTCTTAATTTATTTATTTCATCAATATTTTTCTTTAATTCTTCATAACTTTTACTATCTTCCATTGATTCTACTAAATCTTCAAACTGTATCCTTATCCTGCTATAATCAGGTCTTTCATATTTGAATTCACTAAACTTCATTTTATCACTCCTATCTTTAAAATTAGTTGAATATATTAATAATTATTATCTTATGTAATTTTTAATAAAATAATAGCTTCATTATTGTAAATTTTTTCTATTATATCTTTCAATCCCTACTTTACTATAGTAGTAATTCAAAGTCAATTGAGCTATAAACATTAATTTATTGATATACCTTTTTCTAACTATTGATATAATTTTCTATATAATATAAACTGTATTTAGCAAATCAAAATAGTATATTGGGAGGAATTTAATGTATAAACTAATCGCTTTAGACATAGACGGTACTTTACTTAATAGTGAAAAAAAAGTTACCCAAGAAGTATTTAATGCAATACAAAAAGCTAAAGAAAAAGGTGTTAAGGTTGTTTTATCTACAGGGAGACCTCTTCCTGGAGTTCAATCTTTATTAAAAGAATTAAAATTAAATAATGAAGAAAATTATGTAGTTACTTTTAATGGAGGTCTTGTTCAAGAAATTAGTTCTCAAGATGTTATTTCTAATATAGAAATGAGCCATGAAGATTTTGATTATATATATAATGAATTAGCTAAAAAACACGATATAAAAATTCATATAAATACTCCAGATTCTTTGGTTGTTCCTTATTCTGAAATCCCTAAGTATAGTGTTCATGAATCTAAACTTAATAATATACCAGTAATCTCTATGGATGAATCTGAAATAAACTCTGATATAACTTTCTGTAAAATTATGCTTGTTGATGAACCAGAAGTTATAGAAGATATAATACCAAAAATTCCAAAAGAGTTTCATGATAAATATACAATAGTTCGTTCTGCTCCATTTTTTTTAGAGTTTTTAAATAAGAAAGTTAATAAAGGTTCAGGGCTTAAAGCTTTATGTGATAAATTAGGTATTGATCCATCAGAGGTTATAGCTGTTGGAGATGAAGAAAATGATAGACATATGATAGAGTTTGCAGGCCTTGGTGTCGCGATGGGTAATGCTAGAGATAGCATAAAAGAAATTGCAAATCATGTTACTGATACTAATAATAATCATGGTGTTGCCAAAGTTATAACTGACTTTATATTATAAAAAATAGGTTTAGCCTTTAGGCTAAACCTATTTTAGTTTTTCCATCAATTTAAAATTATTTTTAATGCTTTCATCTAGTCCTAATATTTCAACTTTTAATTCATTTTCTATTAGTAATTTTTCTAGTTCTTCTATAAATATTCCTTTCCCATCAATCATTTTAATATCATTTATCTTCTCATTTAAGTTTTCACATCCACTTATTTCTCCAAACCATTCATTAGAACTACAAGTTTTATTGTATCCACAACTTGGACTTCCATCTATAGCTATTATCCCTTTTATCTTATAATTGTTTTTAATGTAATTTTCAAATTGTTCTATATATGGTTCTAACATTAATCTACATTGATTTCTATAAAATAAGTTATCAAATTGTTCTTTTGTATGTCCCCATCTTTTTATCCCATACATTATCATTTCAGGACAAGGTAGTTGAATAATCCCATATCCCTCTTCTATTAACTTACTTACTATATTATGAGTTCCTTCAAAAGTAGAAAGCCCTTCGACTTTTGAGTTACAATTTAATATACAATGACAAACTACTACTAATTTTCTATTTCTCTCCATATTAATCCCCTTTCCCTTATTAATGTATATATAGTATCATAATGATTATTTTTCTGTTATAGATATTTACTATTTTAGACAAGTTATATATATGTATTTTCTATTTTAATTATTTTGAATTTTGTATTAATATAAAACTTGAACTAATTTAAACAGGGGGATTAAAAATTATGAATACTAAAAAAATAACTTTTAGTGCAATGTGTATAGTAGTAAATATAGTATTTGGTATGTTTGTAACCATGTTAAATATACCTTTTCTATTCTTAGATACCGTTGGAACCGTTCTTGGAGCAGTTGTTTTAGGTCCATTTTGGGGAGCACTTATTGGGGGATGTACAAATTTAGTTTTAGGAATTATATCAGGACCTACGAATATACCTTTTGCTTTAGTTAATATAGTCCTTGGTCTTATTGTTGGTTTTGTTGCTTGTAAAAAAGGTTTTGGATATAGGGAAGCTATTCTTACAGGTTTATTATTATCTGTGGTTTGCCCTTTAATAGGAACACCTATTTCAGTTTTATTATTTGGAGGACTAAGTGGAAGTGGAGCAGACTTTTTAGTTGGATTTTTAGTTCAGTCTGGTCAAAAAATATTTACATCAGCATTTATTCCTAGAATACTTACTAATATAATAGATAAACCATTATCTTGTGTTATGGTAGTTTATTTTTTAAGTAAAATGCCTAGAGGTTTTATATATCAATTTAATAAATCACCATATAAAAATCATTAAAAATAAAAGTAATTAAAAAGGACCCTTAAAGGTCCTTTTCTTTATATATTTTCTTTGTATTCATCTTCTTTGTTTCTTCTAAATAAAAAATTTAAAAAGCCCCTTATTCCTTTAAAAGTAACTATTATGATAAGTAATATTAAAACCCCTGTAAACGCTCCAGTGGAATCAATTAATACATCTTTCATATTTCCAGATCTACCTACTACAGATAATTGTCGCATCTCATCATAATATGCATATGAAATACTTGCTATCATTGCAACTACACTAGATATATATATCCTTTTACTAAGAACATATATAAATAAACTTATAGAAGCTCCTATACAAGCATATATACTAAAATGAGCTAACTTTCTTACTATGTATCCTTTACCTCCATATTGTTTAAGTACATTAAATACTTTTTCTTTAATACTTATTAATCTATGATCTTTTAATGTAACTTCATTTCTTATCTGATCTATCACACTAACTGCTGTATCTGATTGAACCGTAGATACATCACCTTTTTGGCTAGAAAAATAATACATAGTTCCCATAGTTAAAACTACTAAAATTAAACATAATAGTTTTTTCATTCTATCATCACCTTTCTTTATTAGACTAAGTATACACTATATATTAATATTGTAATAGTGAATTTTTTGTAATGAAAAATGGTACTTAATGTAATATTTCAATAAGTACCCATTTTTTTATCTACATAATATTTTATTTAATTATTATCTTTTGTGATTATGTTTTTCATGAACTTTATCTCCATAAGAGTCATTATTGTATGTATATGTATTTGTACCTAATACATCAATGAAATTCAAACTATTTTGATGAGCTTTACCATTATTACTTTTTTCTTTGTACTTATTTAAATTTTTATCCTTGGCATTTTCATTTGCATGATCATTTGGTTTATTTTCATTATTATTTTGTTTTATTTTATTTAAATTATCACTATTGTAAACTTTATCATTACTTATAATTTTTTCTTTTGACTTAACCTCTTCTGATTCATCGTTAATTTCTTTTTTATTATCAGTATCTCTATTTATTTCTAATTTAGATTTTGTTTCTTTATCCGATTTTTCATTTACTTTTATTTCTTCTTTTTTATCTTCTTTATTTTCTTCTGCAGGTTTTTGTATATATACCTTTTTATCTTCTTTTAATTCATCTACAATTTTATCTACATTCATTTTTCCTGCATCATACTTATAACTTATTTTCTTATCTGCTAAATACCTTCCTAAACTTATACCTTCTTTATTTGCTAGCTGTAAATCTTTTTTATTTGAGCTTAAATATATTGTATTAGTTCCTTTAAAGCTATTTTTTACGATATCTTTAACCTCTTTTTCATATGTAACATTCTTAGCATCTTCAATAATTGCAAATCCTACCAAAGCATAATCATTTTTTATTTTATAATTTTCTTTTTCAAGGTTATATTTAATATTCTCTAAACCTTCTCCTAGTTTCATTCCAATCGCATCATCTAAGTTTATTTTTTCTGCATCTTTATTTAATCTTAAAACTTTTATTATTGTTTTGCTTTTATCTATATTCAATTGAATACTAGGGTTAATGTCTAGTGTAACTACGGCATAATTTTTTTTACTTAAATTAGGCAATACTATAATCATTAAAATTGATGCTATATACATAAAAGGAACTATAATGTTACTTATACCTTTAATCTTTTTAGGCTTTTTTAAAATATCATCTTCTAAAAAAATTATAGTATCTCCTTCTTTTAAAGATCCTCTCTTTTTTATTCTAACTAGCGAAGCATCATTAGTCATAACAATAATATATTCTTCTTTTATTTCCATTACTATAGCTTTATAGTACATTCCCCACACCTACTTTCTTACCCATAACTTCAAATTTCTTAGATTTTTATCAAGAACTATAACAACTGTTATAATAAACTTTTTACTTCCCTTAATTATCTTTTGGCTTATAACATATTTTATAGATATCTCCTTTATAGGTAACCGTCTTTTTGTGTACATAGATTCTTTTATTTTGTTATCATCATTTATTTTCTTTGATAAATCAATAGCCCTATTTCTAGTATCTTTATGTTTTGGAGATTCTTCTACTAAATCATCTAGTTCAAATCCAAAGTCTTGTATAGTTGTTTTTAAAATATTCATTTCTTCGATTAATATATCTTGGTTTTCTATAGGATTATACAATTCTTGACTAAAATCAAAACCATCTTCTCTAAGCTTTTCTAAGGATTCTTTCAAGTTATTATTTTTCTCTTTTCTTAAATAGTTTAAAATTCTACTTTTTATAACTAACTTTGCATAAGGTAGGAAATGCCCTTTAGAGTAATCATATTTTTGCCTAGCTTCATTAAAAGCTAACAGTCCAATACTAATCTCTTCATCATTATCTAAACATATATATCTTCCTGTAATCTCATTTATTGTCTTTATTATAAATGGTATATGTTCTTTTATAAATTCATTGCTGTCAATATCTTTTAAGTTATCAGTCTTTAAATCCATAAAATACTATTAACTCCTTTTTATCTTTGTATGTCTATCTAGTTATTATATTTTAAATGAATTTCAGTTGATTTTCAATTACAATACATTTTATAGAATAAATAGTCCCTTTAAATTCACATCTTATAACTATCTATATTTTTATACGTACTTTCATCAGTATAATTTAAATATAATTTATTAAATTTATCTTCCCATTCATCTCCATATTTGTAATCCAATATATCTTCCCAATTATTACCGTATTTTTCATTCATATGTTCATACCAGTTTTTATTGAAATCTCCTTCTAAAACTCCCCTTAAATCTACTTCTATACTTATTACTAAATCATTATTTTTATTGTCAATAGCTATGTCTTCGCTCTCATTTTCATAAATATGTGTTGACCCTAAAACTATAATTGTTACCACAGTTATAGTTATTAGTATGCTTTTCATATTGGGTGCCTCCTAAATCTACTTCTCTTAATTCTAATTGTTTCTTACAATATAAAATACAAATTAAGTTTTAGTTTTAGGTACCTTTTTTATAAAAAAATAAAAACTACCAAAAAGTTTTTAACTTTTTAGTAGTTTTTATTTAATCCACATAAAAAATATCATAAGAAGCTTCCATAGCTTCATCAATATTTAAGCAATATATGTCTTCATCATTTTCAAATCCATTTTCTTTTATCCATTTATCAAATTCATTCTTCGTCCAGAAGAAATTCATGATGTTTCAACAGCTTGCAGCCCAATTAGCATACTTATCTAAATTTAAATGTAGTACTCTTAAATCAGGATTATTTATACTACTTATCTTTCCATCTCTTATAGATATATTTATATCCTCTCCTGTAACATAACATTTAGAGTTTATATCTATATCTTGGTGAAATGTACATCTCCATCCAAGTGCATCTATTGCACACATTGCATTAAATGATCTTTTATCAGCTAGTGTAACTTGATGCATAGTAGGATGTGCTGAAACTGGATATATATAGTTTATATATTCATCTTCATCTATAACAATTATGTTTTTATCTAAAAATAATTTTAATGTTTCTTTTATATTATTTTCATCTTGATTTAAGCTTTCTTTTAATTTTTTTGTAACTTCATCTAAACTTACTGGTCTTTTTTCATCTATTATCATATTCATTATGGATAATCTTATTTGTTTTTGATTTTTATCTAAATTTCTATATTTATTGCTTTTCATCTTTTCTCCCTTATACTATACATAACACTCTGATAACTGCTTTGTTAATCTATTCTTATACTCTAAATACTCATTACTTTCTCTATTTCTAGGTCTATCTAAATTAATTTTTAAATCTTCTATTATTCTTCCTTTATCTCTAGACATTACTACAACCCTATCACTCATATAAACCGCCTCATCTACATCATGAGTAACCATTATTGCAGTTATTTTGTTTTTTATCCAAATACTTTCTAATTCTTCTTGAAGATTTTGTCTCATCTGAAAATCAACAGCTCCTAAAGGTTCATCCATTAATAAAACTTCTGGACTGCAAGCTAACGCTCTTATTACTGCTACTCTTTGTTTCATTCCTCCTGATAACTGATGAGGATACATTTTTTCTCTACCTTTTAAATCAGATATCTCTAGTAATTCTTCTAATTTCTTTTCTCTTTCTTCTTTTGAAAGCTTTCTTTGTTTCATAGGAAATTCAACATTTGCTTTTACTGTTTTCCAAGGAAATAAAGCATAGTTTTGAAATACAAAAGCTCTATCTATTCCTGGTTTGTCTACAACTTTATCATTTAATAAAACTTGACCTTCTTCACAGCTTTGAAAACCTCCTATTATAGTTAATAGCGTTGTTTTCCCACATCCAGATGGACCAAGTAAGGATACAAATTCCCCTTCTTTTATATCTAAGTTAATATTTTCTAATACTTTATTTTCAACTTTATTATTTATAAAAGTTTTACTTACATGTTCTATTTTTAATTTCATTAATTATCAAACCTCCATTTACAAAGGCTTTTGTTTATAAATTTTAATATTCTATCTATTATAAATCCTATTAATGCTGCAAATATCATAAGCCCAATTAAAAGTTCTGTATTCATCATCGTTTGAGCTTGTACCATAGAGTAACCAAGACCGGCACTCGTTGCTATAAACTCGGCTCAGATTACAGACATCCAACCAGTACTAATTGCAAGCCTTGCTCCTGTTAATATATCAGGAAGCGCTGCTGGTAGCATTACATTTGTAAATATAGTAAATGGAGATGCTCCCATACTTTTTGCTGCATTATAGTAATCCTTTGATATAGACCTAACTCCTTGTATAGTGTTAAGTATAATTGGAAATACCCCAGCAAATGCGATTAAGAATATTGTTGGTCCATCACCTATACCAAACCATACTATTGTAAGAGGTACCCATGCCATTATAGGTACTTGTCTTGCTGAATCTACTAACGGTGAAAATAATTTTTCACAACTACTTGAAAATCCCATTATCAGTCCAAGTGGTAATCCAAATATAAGTGCATACATAAATCCTTTTAAAACCCTTTGAAGAGTTATAATTACATTTTTCACTATCTCAGGGTCTGTTATGCATGTAATAAATCCTTTAAATACATCCATTGGCATAGGTAGAAGTAGTGAGCTTCCTATTTTTTCTGCACTAATTTGCCATATACCAATTATAATTACAAGTGCTAATATCTTGTACAATATATCTAAAAGTTTTGAGTTAATTTTTTTCTTTTTTAATCTTGTATTTGCAGAAACTTTAACTTCCACTTTTTTAAATCCTCCAAATCTTTATCTGATATTTTTGCATCTGTATAATTTTTAAGTTCATTTTTAAAAGTATTTTTATTTTTAAGTTCCTCAATACTTTTGTTATATAATTTTACAAATTGATTATATAACTTACTTTTCTTAAAATTTTTGTTAACAACTAAAACATAAGTATCATAACTACTATTTTCAGAAGTTGAAAACTTGCTTCCTTCTAAGCTTAAAGACTTTATAGTATCTACTACTATTCCATCTACTTTTTTACTTTCAAGAGCATAAGCTAATCCTCCACTTATAAAAGGTACTGTTTTTGCTTCTTTATAGTATTCTTTTATTAAATCTAGCTGATAATTTCTGTTTTGAGTATATCCTATATTTTTAGGCTTTTCATTTTTTAATAAAAATACATCTGAATTTTGAACTAGAGGATTAACTATTTCAAAATTTTTATCGTATTTAACAAATTTATCTGCAGCTTCTTTACAAATTATAGCCATGTCTACTTGGTCTGAACTCAGAGCCCATTGCATAGTGCTCGCTCAACAATCATTTATAGAATATGGTTCTATTAAATTTTCTACATCTAAATCTGAAAAATACTTTTGATTTATCATATAGTTTATTACAAAGCCAGAGGTATCATCTGATACCCCTACCCTTATGTGTCCATCTATTTTCTCATCATTTGGATTGAAAAACCATATAAATAAACTTCCTATTAATATAGATAATCCTATTAATATTTTTTTACTTTTGTCCATCTATCTCCATTGCCTTTTCCCTCCATTGATCATAGCTCATCCCTTCTGGGAATACTGGATTTACTTTTTCTTTTATAAACTTGTCAAAATCATCTGCTCCACAAGATTTTAAAAGTTCATCATTTACAACTTTGTTGTAATCAGGAATTTCTTCAAAAGATTTATTGTCTTTATACATTTGTAAGTTGTTTTTATATTCATCTCCATCTATTTTCCAAGTAAGTGTTCTACCTTCACCTACAGTCTTTTTGTATATAGTCATTAAAGCAACTTCTTCATCTACATTATAGTTTTTAGCAAATATTTTAGCTGCTTTAACTGGATGAGTGTATATATACTCTATAGCCTTTGTATGTGCTAAAACCATTTTTTTAGCTAAGTCTGGATGTTCTTTTACAAAGTTTGTATTTAGTGAGAAAGAACAACAGTTATAATCTTTCCCAGTATTTTTTTCTTTAAATTGAGTTGTTGATATTATCTTTCCAACACCTTCTTTTTCAGCAAGTGATCCCCACGGGTCACAAGTACTAAATGCTTTTATCTGACCTGTTTTTAAAGCTAAATAAGCATCTTTACTTGAATCCATATTTACAACTTGATACTTAGATGCATCTACTGGAAGTCCTGTTTCTGGCCCGAAATCAGTTGTCCATAATAAGTCATTTGCTGGATCTGATGCTATTTTTTGTCCTATTAATTCTTTGGGATCCTTCACATCTTTTGCTACTACTAAATATTCTGAGCCCCCTGTATGGTTGTTTGCTGCTACTACTATTGGTGAGCCTTTAGGTATAGCTCCAACTAGCCCCTTTGTTCCAATATAACCTGCATCCATTTGACCTGCTGCCATAGCTTCTGGCACCTTACCATTTCCAACAGCCTCTACATTTAATCCTAGCTCTTTATATATTCCAGCATCTACTGCTACTGGAGCTGCTGTCATGTGGTCACAGTTATAATAACCTAATTTTATAGTGTAATCTGAATCTGCTTTTTTAGATGTTTCCTTTTTTTCATCTTTACCACTACACCCAGTTAAAACTAATGTGCTTATTGCACCTAATGCAACTAATGATTTAACCTTTTTTGATATTTTCATACTTTCCTCCCAAATAATTATGATTGCAATTTTTTAGCAACATGAATTCATGCCTTCTCCAAATAAATCTATTAACTTATCTTGTTCTAATCGGTAAATTGCATATCCAACATTACCATTTTTAGAACCTGATAATATTAACTCCATTTGTCCTTTATTGTCTATGTTCTTAAATTCTATTACTACATCTTCTTGAGGTGCAAGTATTGGCTTTGTCATATATACTTTATCCCCATCACTTATAATTCCGACCATTTCATTATATCTATTATTTTTTTTATAAACTACTAATAAATCTTTTTCATTATCATTATTTATATCTTCTTCAGTATAAGTAATTATGTTTTCATACTTAGCATTTTTTTTAAAATAATCTAAGTATTTTTCATTCACTTTTGGTAAGTCTTTGATTTCTTTTTTCTTTTCAGCGCTATAAACTCCTATTCCAACTAAAACTATAACAACACCTACAATTATTAATAATTTTTTACGCTTCATTTCCAACAACCTTTCTAATACTAGGTAATATTGCTTTTAAGAAAAATAAAAATATTATAAATGAGCATAAGTACTTCATACTATCTGGAATATTTAACATTATGGTATTAGCTATATTTATAGATTCCTTTTTAGCTTCTAAATTTATACTGCTCGCTCTACCCATTAGTAACTGATTTGTTATATATCCAACTATAAGAGAACAAGTTGTAAGAGTTATAGAGTATATTGCTACAGTTCTTTTTCCGATTACCTTATACATACTTATAAGTTCTGGTAAATTAGTAGCCGCTCCCGCTATTAAAAAGGTTATTGCAACACCTGGTGATGCTCCACTTGCAACTAAAGCTGCTATAAACGGTATATGTCCAACTGCACAAACATACATTATACATGCAAGTATAGTTATACTTCCTAGTGAAAGTACCCCTGGATTTCCTAAGTATTTTTGAATTATGCTACTTGGAAATACAGTTGTTATAAATCCTGCAACAAGCATACCAAGAACTACATATTTACTAATAGTAAGTGCTAATTCAGAAAAAGACCATTTTAATCCTTCTATTATCTTTTGAGTAATACTTAAACTTTCTTCTTCTAATTCTATAGCTATTTCTTCATCCTCATCTTGCTTTATGCAAAGTTCAGGTCCCCCTAGCTTATTTCCTAAAATTCCAACAATCATAGGTATTGTAAATCCAGAAATTACATATATGATTGTTACATCAGGTCCAAGTAGCCCTAGACTTAAAATAACAGCTATTGGATTTATAATAGGTGTTGATGTCATAAATGCAAGTACTGGCCCTAAGTAAGCTCCGGAAAAATACATACTTATCCCTATCGGTATAACTCCGCAACTACATATTGGTAATAACATTCCTGAAACTGTACTTTTTAAAAGTGAAGATATTTTGGTGTTTCCTAGAGATCTTTGAAATCTTTGTGTGCTTATTAGATTATGTAAAAGTCCTGCAATTATAAAGCTTATGATAAGCCACCCTGAAGCTCCATTTAATATACTAATGGATGAATATAATACATCCTTAAAAAATTCTAAAATATACATTCCTGTCTCCTTTAATTATTGATAACTTCTTCAATTGCTCTTTCTATGACATCTTTAGATAATCTATCATATTTTTTTCTTTGATTTATAATTAAAGTTCCTTTTGTTATAATTCCATACTTCTTTATATACGAAAAATCTTTTCCCGCTTGATATAACTTAACATCTAACTTATCTTTATACTTTTCCCCTAATTTTCTTACTAGCATTCCATGCTCATCACATGTAGGTCATGTGTTTATAAATTCTACTAATACTTTTGACATAATTCACTCCTTAAATCTTTTGACAATATAATATAGTACATAAACTTCTAAGCTATTTAACTAATTATTATAAATTTAAATACTATCATTTTAGCTAAAAATTCATGTATATTTGTGTTATTAAAAAATATAAAATACTTTTATACTTTTCCCCGATGATTTTAAATATTTCGATTTTTTCTGATATCCTTCTCAATTATAACCACTATCTTCCAAAAAAGTACAATAGATTATATCTATAATAAACTTATTAATAATAGATATAATCTATATGAAATCTTTTTCATAAACTTTAGTAAATATATCTAATTTTTATATCTTAAAATAAATCTATAGAACTTCTCTATCTATTTATTTTTCTAGCTAATGTAGCTGTCCATATTCCCACCATAGTTACTCCCAAAAACATTTCTATCCCCGATAATAAAATGCTATATCCAATAGGGGTTATATCTCCATATCCAACAGTCGTAAATGTAACTATACTAAAATGAAATGCTCTAAAAAAGTCATTAATAGATAATCCTAAATATACATTTTCATTTACTAACTTAAGTCCAAATATCATATACATTATGGTAAATAAAAATATTATTTCTAGAGATGTAATAAGTGTGTATGTAGGTCGTTCACCATAACCACATATTAACCATAAACATATTGATTTTAGTTTCTCTAATCCTCTTAGTTTTTTTCTCTCAGAAATTTTATAAATATAAAAATACTCTCCATAGTGATTCAATAAATTATTTTGTTGAAATTTGTAAGCTATACTCTTATAAAAATTAAAATTATCTTCTTCCTCTTCTGTTTTTAATTTATCAAAAAACGTGTCTTCATCAAATTTTGTTAATAATCTATCGTCAAATTCAAAATCATAAATATTGCATTCAATTAAACTAGCACCTTTAAAATCACAATCTCTAATAATATTAGATTTTATATCACAGTTTATAAAATTAGATTTTTTCATCTCATTATTTTCAAATATAATCTTATTTAATTCACTATCTTTAATTATTAACTTTTTCATTTTACAATTAATAAACCTTACATTCTCCATTTTACAGTTTATAAAAATGCTATTTTCTAAATTACAATTGTTAAATTCTATACAATCAAAATTTATCCCATCAAATTTTCTTAATTTAAGATTTAAGCTTTTTACTATTTTTAAATCTTTTATTAAATTATATTTAATGTGATGTTTTAAACTATTATTACTTATATGTATATACTCTTCATCATTATTGATTGTATTTTCTATATTATTTTTTTTATTTTTTCTCAATTTATTAAATTCAATATTACTCATAAATATCTCCTTATGATTATAAAAATTTTTCAACTTATTAGTTAGTTCTTTTTTTAATCACTTTATCCTTTGATTTTATAAATGCTTGTATAAGTTTTTATCATATTTTTAAATTTCAAATAATATACTTATATAAATACACGTTATTGGAGGATATATTTATGAATACTAAGATAAAAGTTTTAGAGGAAAACCTGCCGAAAAAGTCTTGTGCTTATTGTAAACATCTTTCTTTAGTTGGTCCAAGTGAAAATTTCACATATGATGTAAAGTGTGTCATTTTAAATGAATCACCTTTAGGTGAAAAACTTTGCGAACACTTTGAATCTGAAAGTACTCAAATAACGTCTTCAGATTTAGATACTTTATATATTAATTTTTTAGAAAGCTTACATAAGATTGATTATTCAACTTACCTAGATACTATTCACTGGAAAATATTTAAAGAAAAAGCTTTTTGTCACTTTGATCACGAATGTTCAATATGCGGTTCTAATAATAATTTAGATGTTTATCATATTAATGATAATTTTGGAAGAGAAACCTTCGATGATGTTGATGTACTATGTAATAATTGTTTAAATAAGTAAATTTAATATATCACTAATATTTTTTATAAATAAACAAATAATAAGTTCGTAGTCATATGACTACGAACTTATTATTTTAGGAGGTATTTAAACATGTCAAATCCGATAAGCTGTTCAGCAACAAGTTGTACTTATAATAATTCTGGTGGATGTTTTGCTTCAGGTATACAAGTAACAGGAACTAGAGCTACTACTACTTGTGAAACAAACTGTGGTACTTATCAAGACAGAGATTCTAGTTCATTTACAAATAGTGCCCATGAATGTGATTGCACTAAAGTTAACTCAATCTTATGTGAGGCTAAAAACTGTAAGTATAATGATAGTGGAGCTTGTAAAGCTGAAGCCGTTAAAATAAATATGGATGATGCATCTTGCGAAACATTTATATCTAGATAGTTTGTAAATAAAAAAGATTGTATTGATTTATCAATACAATCTTTTTTATTTATATTAATTCTTCTGCTAGAGATTTTTCTTCATATTCTCTATAATTTTCTTGTCCTCTTAAAATTCTAAGGATTCCATAAGAAAGGGCCTCTAATTCATTTTCTCCTGGCAATACATTTACTGGTGCAATAAATTTAACTCTTTCTTCTAATTCTCTTGTTAAATTTTTAGAATAAGCTATTCCACCAGTTAGTATTATTTCGTCTACTTTTCCTTTTAAAACCGTTGATAGTTCTCCTATTCCTTTTCCTACTTGATATATAAGTGCATCGTATATTAATTTAGCCTTATTATCACCATTTTCAATCATATTTTCAACTTCTCTTATATCTACAGTATCTAAATGAGCTACTATACCGCCTTTTCCTCTAACTTTCTTTAACATTTCTTTATAAGAATATTTTCCACTATAACACATATCAATAACCTTTTTAACCGGAATCCTTCCACTTCTCTCAGGAGAAAAAGGCCCCTCATCATCTGATACTACATCTACCATTTTCCCTTTTTTATGTGCTGATATAGTTATTCCTCCACCTAAATGAGCTACTATCAGATTTAAATCCTTATAATCTTTATTATTTTCCTTAGCGAATTTAATTGCCATAGCTCTTGAGTTTAGTGCATGACTTAAGCAAGTTCTTTCAACTTCGCAAAACCCTAGTACCCTAGCCACATCGTCTAATTCATCTACGGAAACACTATCGTATATATATGCGTTTAATCCTAATTCTTTTGCGATTTCATAAGATATAAGAGCTCCTAAATTAGATGCATGTTCTACTACTGGATTATTTTTTAATCGCTCTACCATAATATCATTAACTAAGTATGCTCCTGATTTTACAGGTGGTAGTATTCCCCCTCTTCCTACAATTGCATCTAATTTTTCTTTTTTGAAATCGTTTTCTTCTAAGCTGTTTAAAATCTGTTCTTTTCTCATTTCAAACTGGTCTGTTACATTTTTATAAGCTTCTAATTCTTTTGAACTATGATTTATTGCTTTTGAAAAAATCATTTGTTCATCTTCATATACTGCAATTTTAGTAGATGTTGAACCTGGATTTATTGCCAATATTTTATACCCCATAAATTACTCCCCTTTTACTAAATTCATTCCTACCTTAAATGCCTCTATATTTATGTCAACAAACTCCTTTTTTACATTATTACTTATAATTTTATTCCAGTCAATATGTTCTAGATTCATAGATTTAACTAAACTTCCAAGAAGTATTATATTCATTGTTTTTGGATTTCCTAAATTTATAGCATGTTTTGATGCATCTATTAATTTTGCTCCAACTTTTCTTAACTCATCATTTATTTCCTCTTCTAAATATTTAGCTTTTCCTGTAATTATAGGCATAGATTTAATTTTATAATTGTTAGTAATAATTTTTCCATCTTTTTTCAAATAATCCAGCCATCTTAAAGCTTCCATTTTTTCAAAAGAAACTAATATATCTGCTCCACCCTTTTCAATAACAGGTGAATATACTTTTTCTCCATATCTTACTTGAGATGATACAGATCCCCCTCTTTGACTCATTCCATGTATTTCACTCATCTTAACATCATATCCAGACTCCATAAGTCCTATAGTCAAAAGCTTACTTGCTAAAATAGTTCCTTGTCCTCCAACTCCAACTAATAATATACTCTTTGTCATATTATTTATCCCCCTTTATAGCATGTTTTGGGCATATTTGACCACAAACTTCACATCCTACACAAGTAGTTTTATCTATACAAGCCTTTTTACTTTCATTGTCAAAAGAAATTGATGGACAACCTGATTTTATACATAACTTACAACCTATACACAAGTCTTTATCTACATAGCATTTTTTAACAAATGCATCTTTAAATTCTTCTTTATCTTCTTTGGAGAATTTTTTAAGAACACATGGCCATCTTGTTATTATAACTGATGGTCCCTCTAATTCTAGTGCCCAATCTAGTGCATTATTTACTTCCTCTAAATTATTTGGATTTATAATTTTTACATTTTCTATACCACAAGCTAAAACCAATTTTTCTAAGTCTAATTCCTTAACTGATTTTCCTTGTAAAGTATATCCTGTCCCTGGATTTTGTTGGTGTCCTGTCATACCAGTTATTCTATTGTCTAATATAATAGATATTGTATTACTTTGATTATAAGCTATATCTATTAACGAGTTTATTCCTGTATGGAAAAATGTTGAATCCCCTAATACTCCAACAACTCTCATTTTATTTTCATCATCCATATTAAATACTTGTTGAGCTCCATGTCCAACACTTAAACTTGCTCCCATACAAACTATAGAATCTAGAGCATTATATGGACTTGCAAATCCTAGTGAATAACAACCTATATCACCTGATATCATTACATTTTTTCTTTTACCTATTTCATAGAAAAATCCTCTGTGCGGACATCCTGAACATAATGTTGGTGGTCTTCCTACAACTAAATCTTTTTTATAATCTATAGTTTCTACTTTTTCATTTAATATTGCTTCTTTTATTACATCTGGAGTCATTTCACCTGTATATGGAAGTATGTCTTTTCCGATAACATCTATTCCCATAGCTTTAATTTGATCTTCTAAAAATTTATCATTTTCTTCTATTACATATATTTTCTTAACTTTATCTGAAAATTCTTTTATTTTTTTATCTGGTAGTGGATTTGTAAATCCAAGTTTTAAATATGATGCTTTATCTTTAAATACTTCTTTTGCATAGTTATAACAAACTCCACTTGCGATTATTCCTATTTCATCATTGTTGATTTCCATAAAGTTTAACTCTGTTAAATTAGAATAATCTCTTAATTTAGTTAGTCTTTCTTCAACTTTTATTCTTAAGTCCCTAGCGTGTGCTGGAACAGTAACTCTTTTTTCAACATTCTTTTCATATTTTTTAACTCCAACTTCATTTCTTTCATCACATTTTACTATTCCTTTAGAATGACATAATCTAGTTGTAACTCTATATAAAACAGGAGTATCATATTCTTCACTAACTCTATAGGCTTCTTTTATCATATCTTTTGCTTCTTGACTTGTTGATGGCTCAAACAAAGCTATCTTAGAAAATTTTGCGTAGTTTCTATTGTCTTGCTCATTTTGTGATGAATGCATTCCTGGTTCGTCTGCTGAAACTAAAACCATCCCTCCGTTTACTCCCGTATAGGCAAAAGTAAATAGTGGATCTGCTGCTACATTTACACCAACATGCTTCATACATGAAAGAGTCCTAGCACCAGCTATAGATCCTCCTATACTAGCTTCTAATGCTACTTTTTCATTTGGAGCCCATTCAGCCAGTATATCATCTTTGTATGTAGCAACATTTTCTAATATTTCAGTACTTGGAGTTCCAGGATATGCAGATGCATATTTGACTCCTGCTTCATAAGCTCCACGAGCTATTGCTTCATTTCCAGTCATTAATACTTTCATTCTTATCCCCCTATTTATTTCAAATTTATTTTATCTTGCATTAACAAATTCTATAGCTTCTTTTATTATTTTAGGTGCCTTTTTACATTTTTCTTTATTTACTGCACATACCGCAAACCTTACTCCCATTTTCAAAGGAATCATAAATAAATTACTTTCAATTGCTTTTTCACATACTTCTATAGGATTTTTACAAGGTATACTTATAAAAAATCCATCTCTATATGGAAGTATTTTTAAATTTATATTATTTGCTTCCTCTACAAAAGCTTTAGCTCTTTCTTTTAATAATTCTTTATAGCTGTCTCTTTCAAGTTCATAAGCTTTTAATTTTTTATCATTATCTACTATTATTGATAAAAGTTCCATAGCTCCTCTATTGCAGTTTGACCAATTTGCTCTTGCTGAATGAGAACAAGAATAATAAAATTCATCAGCTATTTCCTTATTTGATGATATACATATACAAGCTCCACTTCTCATTCCATAAGCAGTGTAACCTTTTGACATGCTATACCCTACTATAACCATTATATTTTCTGGTAAATTAGAAAACTTCTCGAAAAATTCCCTAGTGTCATTTCCTTCCCCACCTGAAAAGTCAATATATGCAATATCTATAAATAATATAATTTTCTTTTCATTTGACGTGTCTTTACAAAGGTTTAATATATCGTCCCATTCTTTATTAGAAATTGTATATCCAGTTGGATTATGTGCTGGTGTGTTAAATATAGTAAATATTCTTTCTTGTTTTTCAGATAAGTTTATGAATTGATTTTTAAATGATTTAAAATTAAAATTACCATTTTCATCAAAAAAATCATAATTTACAATTTTTCTATTTATTTCTTCCGAAATTACTTTGTATGGACCCCAATACCAATCTGGAGTTAAAATACTTTCGTGTTCATTTGTATAGTTAAAAATAGCCATTTTTATAGAACCTGTCCCTCCAGGAGATGCAACTACTTTAATATAACCCTCAGGCATATGATTTTTAAAGCAAGCTTTCTTTACAGATTCTATATAATTTTTCTGCCCAGCTATTTGAGCATATGGAGCAATTAATGTATTATCTAAATTTTTATACTCATCATATACAGAATTAAAAGCAACAAGTTTTCCATTGTCATCTACGAGTACACCTATCGTTGCATTTATTACATTTTCTTTATTATATAAATTTTCAGCTCTTTGAGCTCTTTCAGATAAACTAAATATTATATCTTCTTCTTTGGGCCAAATAGCATGTTTAGCCACCATTGACTTAATCATTTTATCCCCCCTAAAAGTTTGTATACTTATACATATTAAACTTTTTAGGATTTAATGATAAAAAAATAAGACATCCTATATAGGATGTCTTATTTTTTATGTTATTAGTTAGATTTTAACTTATCTAATTCTTCTATTAACTTGTCATTAAGTACTTTTATATGAGTACCTTTCATACCTAATGATCTTGATTCTATAACTCCAGCACTTTCAAATTTTCTAAGTGCATTTACTATTACAGATCTAGTTATACCTACTCTATCAGCTATTTTACTAGCAACTAGTAAGCCTTCTTTTCCATTTAATTCTTCAAATATATGCTCAACAGCTTCTAACTCAGAGTAAGATAATGTTCCGATTGCCATTTGAACTACAGCTTTCTTTCTCATTTCTCCCTCTAATTCTTCACCTATAGCTCTTAATATTTCAAGCCCTATAACTGTTGCACTGTATTCAGCTATTACTAAATCATCATCAGTGAATTTTTCATCATATCTTGAAAGTATTAAAGTTCCTAATCTTTGTCCACTTGATAATATTGGAACTACTGTTAAGTATTTATTCTTTCTATCTCCCTCGTATGGGAATAACTCAACCATTTCATCACCAGTTAAGTTTTCTTTAGTTTCATTTAACTTAAGTAAACTTTTTGTATATGGCTCAGGAAACATTTTCTTATGTGTTTCTTCATCTTCTATAACTGAGCTATCCTTTTCAACATTAAGATATACTCCTAATATTTTTCCCTTAGTACTTACTACATAAGCATTAGAGTCTAAAACTTCACCTAATGCCTCGGCTAATAAACTAAAAGATACGCTGCTACCACCACTAGTTTGTAGCGTTTTGTTTATTTTTCTTGTTTTTTCTAGCATTTGACTCGCCATCTATTAATCATCTCCTCATGAAGTTTGGCCACTTTTTAACCCTTAATACATTATATTGTTGTTAACGTTCTTGCTTTAGCAATTGTCATATTATCACAATTTCAAATGTTTTTCAATACTATTAATTCATTTAAAAACATTATTTGATATTATTCATTGCTTTTATCATTATTTTCTAAATTTTTTTCTTTTTTACAATCTTTATTCGAGCAAACAATTTTCGTTCCTGATTTACTTACTTTCTCTACTAAATAAGAATTACATTCACTACATAGTTCACCTGTTGGCTTGTTCCATGAAACAAAATCACATTCAGGATAATTAGAACAACCATAAAAAGCCTTGCCTTTTTTAGATTTTCTAAGAATTATATCTCCTTCATTGCATTTTGGACATTTGACTCCAATTTTATTTACAAGTGGCTTGGTTGTCTTACATTCAGGATAATTTTTACAAGCTATAAACTTACCAAATCTTCCATATTTTATAACCATATTAGATCCACAAGTTTCACAGATCTCATCAGTTTCTTCATCCATATTTATTTTTTCTATATTCTCAATAGCTTCCTCTATAGCTTCTTTTAATGGAGCATAAACATCTGCTACAACGTCTTTCCAATATATATTTCCTTCTTCAACTCCATCTAACATGTTTTCCATATCAGCGGTAAAGTCAACATCTACAAACTTTTGGAAGTTATCTTCTAATATAGTTGTAACTATTTTCCCAAGTTCTGTTGGGCATAAACTTGCTCCATTTTTTTCAACATATTCTCTATTTAATATTGTTGCAATAGTTGGTGCATAAGTAGATGGTCTACCTATTCCTAACTCTTCTAAAGTTTTTACTAAGCTAGCTTCTGTATATCTTGCTGGTGGCTGGGTAAAATGTTGATTTGGATTTATACTATCAATTGAAAGTTTATCATCTTCTGATAATTGAGGAAGTATTTTATCTTCTCTATCTGCGAAGTTATAAACTTTAGTATATCCATCAAATTTTAATTTTGATCCAGTAGCTTTAAAAGTAACATTATCAACTTTACAAGTTAAATTTAAAGTATCGAACACTGAATCTTCCATTTGACTTGCAACAAATCTTCTCCAGATTAAATCATATAACTTATATTGGTCTTTACTTAAAGAAGCTTTTATATTATCTGGTGTTCTTTCTACAGATGTTGGTCTTATAGCTTCATGAGCATCTTGTACTTTTTTGGATTCAGCTTTTGCTTTTTTCTTTTCCTCAAATTTATAATACTTCTCACTATATTCTTCAAGAATAAATTCCTTAGCTTTTTCTCTAGCTTCATCTGAAATTCTCTTTGAATCTGTTCTTATGTATGAAATTAGACCGACAGTTCCTTCACCATCTATATCTATACCTTCATATAATTCCTGTGCAATCATCATTGTCTTTTTAGTTGTAAATCCAAGTTTATTTGCAGCCTCTTGTTGAAGCATACTTGTTGTAAATGGCTTTGGAGCTGATTTTCTTCTAGACTTTGATTCTATATTGCTTACAATTAAATCTTTATTTTTTATTTTTTCTAAAATATCATTTACTTGTTCTTCATTTTCAAGTTCTATTTTTTTGTCATTTTCACCATAGAATTTTAAAATTAATGGCTCTCCTTCATTTGTCTTTGCATCTAATTCTATAGTCCAGTACTCTTTAGGTACAAATTCTTCTATTTCTTTTTCTCTGTCACAAATTAATTTAGTTGTAACAGACTGAACTCTACCTGCGCTTAGTCCTTTTCTAACTTTTTGCCAAAGTATAGGACTTATTTGATAACCTAACAATCTATCTAAAACACGTCGTGCCTGTTGTGCATCTACTAAATCTATGTCAATATTTCTAGGATTTTTTATTGCTTTTTTTATAGCATCTTTAGTTATTTCATTGAATTCAATTCTACAATTTTCAGTATCCTCTAGTGCTAAAATATGCGCTAGATGCCAAGATATAGCTTCTCCTTCTCTATCGGGGTCGGTTGCTAAGAAGACCTTTTTTGATTTCTTTGCTTCTTTTTTTAGTTCCTTTATTACATCCCCTTTACCTCTTATATTTATATATTGAGGTTCGAAATTATTTTCTATATCTACTCCTAATTTACTTTTAGGTAAATCTCTTATATGTCCTACTGATGCTTTTACTGTATAATGACTTTTTCCTAAAAATTTTTCTATGGTCTTAGCTTTTGCAGGCGACTCAACGATGACTAAGCTTTTTGCCATATAACCACACCCCCACAATTTTTCATTCTATTTTACACTATATATCTTATTTCGCATTTCTACAACCATTCCTTCTATTTCAAGAATATTTAAAATGCAATTTATATCTTGTATATTCATATTAGTATAATCACAAATCTTATCTATATGCAAGCTTCCTTTTATTTTTATTATGTCAAAAATACTTTTTTGAATACCTACTAATGGCTTATTTTCATCATTACTAGATATTTTATTAAAATTATTTAAATTATATTCACTTAATATATCTTCTATATTATCAACTAACTTTGCACCTTCTTTTATTATCTTATGACATCCCTTACTCATATCCGAGTTAATGTTTCCTGGCATAGCAAAAACGTTTTTACCTTGGTCAAGTGCATGCTCTACAGTTATTAAAGCTCCACTTTTATTTGCAGCTTCTACAACTATAACTCCATCACTTATACCACTTATGATTCTATTTCTAGCAGGATAGTTTCCAGCTGATACCTTATGTTCTACACCATATTCTGATATAAGTAAACCATCGTCACTTAAAATTTTTTCCGCTAATTTTAAATTACTTTTAGGCAGTGGATTTTCCACACCTGAACCCAATACTGCAATGGTTTTAGACGTACCTTTTAAGCAACCTTTATGAGAATATTCGTCTATTCCCATAGCTAGTCCACTAACGATATTTATACCATAATTAGAAAGTTTTTCACTTATATTTTGTGCACACCATATTCCATAAGAGGTTGGCTTTCTTGTTCCAACCATAGCTAATGATAAATTTTTTAACTGATTTATATTACCCTTATAAAAAAGTATACTTGGTGAGTTATATATATGCTTTAACTTATCTGGATATAATTTATCAGCTTTACTTATATACCCTACATCATACTTATATAATTTATTTTTAATTTCATCTATATAAGAATGACTTTTATATTTTACTATATTCTCTTTAATATTTAAATTTAAATTTTTTAATTTTAAAATATCTTTATCATCATAGTCAATTAAATCTTCAATATTTTCAATATTGTCTTCTATTTTTTCTATAGTTTTATTTCCTATACCTCCTATGGATAGTAACCATAAATAAACATCTTTTTTGTCCATCTTTCACCTCCAATTTTAATTTACTCTGCCATAAAATAATTGTAGTAAGCTTTTCTAAATGAAAAAGCTTCTAATATATGTTTTTGTTTTATAGTTTCACTATTATTTAAATCTGCGATAGTTCTAGCTGTTTTTATCAATTTTGTATAACTTCTATTTCCTAAATTATATTTATTAAATATAACTTTTATAGTTTCTTTTGCATCATTACTTAAAATGCAATATGTATTTAACTTAGAAGATTTTATTTCACTGTTATAATCGATATTTTCATTTTTAAATCTATTTTTTTGAATTTTTCTGGCATTTTCAACTCTTAACTTTATATCTTTTGATTTTTCTTCTACTTTTTCACTATTAAATTCATCATATGGTATTGAATTTACCTCTATAAACATATCAAACCTATCAAGTAATGGTCCTGATAATTTATTTAAATATCTATTTACATCATTAACTCTACATTTACACGCTTTATCTGACATATAAAATCCACAAGGACATGGATTCATAGCTCCAATAAACATAGTATTGCACGGATATTTTAAATTCATTTTAATTCTGGAAACATTAATATATTTATCCTCTATAGGTTGTCTTAATGTTTCTAAAATTCTTCTATCAAACTCAGCAATTTCATCTAAGAATAATATTCCTTTATGAGCAAGAACTACTTCACCTGGTCTAGCATCGATACCACCACCAATTAAAGCTTGTTTTGTTGCTGTATGATGTGGTGATCTAAATGGTCTATTTGTTACTATTGATTTGTCTTTTGTAAGCCCTGATGCGCTATATATTTTGCTTATTTCAAGGACTTCTTCTTCATTAATATTTGGTAATATAGTCCGTATTCTTTTTGCTATCATAGTCTTTCCCGAACCTGGAGGCCCTATCATTAAGAAATTATGATTACCTGCAGCAGCGATTTCTGCTCCTCTTTTGACAAAGTAATTTCCTTTTATATCACAAAAGTCTTCTTCATAAATTTCTTTTTCATAAATCTTACATGATTTGCTTTTTACTATATTAATTTTCTTATTTAAAAAATCTATACACTCCACTAAGTTATCAATTGGTATTATGTCTATATCATTTATAAATAAGGCTTCATTTTCATTTTCTTTCGGTAAAAAAATTCTTTTAATTCCTTTGTTTTTTGCATTTATAACTAAAGATAAGACCCCTTTAACCTTCCTAAGCTTCCCATCTAGTGAAAGTTCGCCTATAAACATACTTTCATCTAAAAATTCATCTTCTTGATCTATAAGATTTCTTAAAATTCCTATTGCAATTGGCAAATCAAAGTATGAACCCTCTTTTTTCATATCTGCAGGAGATAAATTAACGACTATCCTTGAATTTGGAAACTTAAATCCACTGTTTAAAATTGCTGATTTTACCCTTTCCCTTGATTCTTTTATTGCTACTCCAGCTAGTCCAACAACGCTAAAGCAAGGAATTCCATTTGATATATCAACTTCGACCTTAACAATAATCCCGTCAATTCCTATAAGAGTACTTGATTTTATAATACTTAACATATTTATACCTCTTCTAATTTTTTAAAAAGCACTTTCAATGTGATTAACTTTTCTATCTTTTAAATATATTTCTATTACATCAAATCTTACTTGTACATTTTCTAAATTATTAACTGCCATATAATATTTTGCAACATTTGTTATCTTTGATCTTTTTTTATAATTAACAGCTTCTGCTGGATATCCAAACTTATTACTATTTCTAGATTTCACTTCAATAAATAAAATTAAATCTTCTATTTTTGCTATTATGTCTATTTCTCCAAACTTAATTTTGTAGTTATTTTTTATAATATATATCCCCTTATTTTTTAAGTACTCTGTTGCAATTTTTTCACCTAATCTACCTTTTTCAATATTATTCATATATATTTCCTCATTTTTAATTTTTCTACATTATTGTCATTACTTATATGTAGTATACAAATTTTTTAAATGTAGCATTTTATTTCTCAATAATTGATTTTTAAGTATTAAGTTGAATTCACACTAAAAATATATTAGTATCTATATATAAATCTAGCATTAAGAAAAAAATTAATTTTAATAAGTTTTTTATATAAATGAAACAATAAAAAAATGGACTATTGAAATAGTCCATTTTTATTTAGTCTCTTTTAAATATTACTTTATCATCTATAGATTTAATATCTTTACATCCTGTTAGTATCATTGTAGATTCAAGTTCATTTATTAGCTTTTTAACATACATATCTACGCCTTCACTAAGTCCTCCAAATGAAGCTGTAACAAATGGTCTACCTATTAGTACTCCATCTGCTCCAAGTCCTAACATTTTAACTACATCAACACCTGTTCTAACCCCGCCATCTGCAAGAACTGTTAGTTTGCCTTTAACAGTTTTTGCAATGTCTTCTAATACATCGCAAACCCCAGGGGTATAATCTAGAACTCTTCCTCCATGATTTGATACTACTATAGCGTCAACTCCAGCTTCTACAGCCATTAAAGCATCTTCTTTAGTCATTATACCTTTTAATATGAAAGGCAACTTTGTAGATGCTTTTAAATCTTTTATAGCTTCAACAGATTTAGGTTCTACTGTTTTTCCGTGCATAGATAATGTAACTAATCCACAAGCATCTATATCTACACCTATTGCAAAGGCACCTGCTTCTTCTGCTAATTTTATTTTTCTTTTTATATCTGAATTTTCCCAAGGTTTTATAAATACAATTCCATTACCATCAAATTCTTTAAGCACTCTTAAATTTTCTATTAAAAATTCATCAACTGCTGTATCTCCAACCATAGGATATATATCATTTTTTAAACATCCATCAACAACACTAGTTATATATTCTCTTTCTGTTAATTTTCCACCCATATTTAAAGTTGTACCTGTTAGTGGTGCTGCAAATATAGGAGCTTTCATTTTTCTTCCAAATAATTCTATAGTAGTATCTGGATTTTTCACATTATGTATAACTCTCATATTTAACTTTACTCTATCTAAACTCTTAAAGTTATCTATAAATGCATTTCCACTTCCTTTACCACCCATTCCAGGAACTTCTCCAGCACATACAACTCCATTACAGACCTTACATACTCTGCAACTTCCATTTAAATTCTCTCTTGCATTTTTTAACATTTCTTTATATTCCACTTAAAACTCTCCCTTCATACTGTTTTAACAGTATAATTATACCACTTCATATAAATTTTACAGTATGTTCTTTAAAAAACTTCTTCTATGTATCGATGTTATTCCATGTTCTCTTATTGCTTTATAATGTTGGTCTGTTCCATACCCTTTATGAGACGCAAATCCATATTCTGGATACATTTTATCATATTCATACATTATGCTATCCCTTGTAACTTTAGCTAATATACTAGCTGCTGCAATAGATATAGACTTTGAATCTCCTTTGATGATAGATTTTTGTTCTATATCTACATCTGGAATATGAGCTGCATCTACTAATAAATAATCTGGTTTTTGTTTCAAGCAATTTACAGCCTTTTTCATAGCCATATAAGTTGCATTTAATATGTTATATTCATCTATCTCATCTTTTTGCACTATACCTATACCATAATCTAGAGCCTCTTCTTTTATTATTTCAAACAACTCATCTCTTTTTGCTTCACTTAACTTTTTAGAATCATTTATTCCTTCTATTTTAGTTCCTGGTTTGAATACTACAACAGCCGCTACAACTGGTCCTGCTAAAGGTCCCCTTCCAGCTTCATCTATTCCACCTATGTATGTAAATCCTTTTTCATAGCCTTCATTTTCAAATATATTTATCATTTCTAGTCTTTCATTTTCAGCTCTCATTTTATCTAACTTTTTAGCTAATTTTACAGCTATGTTTTTTACTGACTTTCTTTCATCATCTTTTAATATATCTATATACTTTAAATATTCGTCTGTACTAATATTTTCTATAATTGAATTTATTTCTTTTACACTTTTTTCTTTCATGCATAATTCTCCTTTATTTTTTCTATTATTATATTTTATCAAAAAATTAAAGTGCTTAATATAAATTTAAGCACTTTAATTAAAATTATCTTAATTACATCCACTGTAGCCACATTTTAAACAAATACTACATCCTCCAGTATTAGCCATTTGCTCATTACCACATTCAGGGCATATAAATTTCTCATCTGATTCTATTGTAATTGCTAATTCTTCTTTAACTTTTTCTTTCTCTTTTGCAGGCTTTTCATTTATAAGAACTCCACTTCTTCTACATCCATCTCTGTATATAGTTATTCCTTTTAACTTAGCTTTCCATGCTTTCATATAAATTTCATAAACATCTTCTACAGTTGTTTCATTAGGTAAGTTTATAGTAGAAGAAATAGATGCATCAATATATTTTTGCCATGCTTGTTGCATTTTTATTCTTTCATTATAATCTAAATTCATAGCTGTAACAAATATGTCTGGCAGTTCACTTTCATCTGTTATTCCATTTAAATCCATATACTCTTTAACTATAGGAGTATATACCTTGTAATAAACATCTTCATCATGTAAACTTTCTGTTTTTCTTATATAAGATAAATTAAATATAGGTTCTATTCCTCCACTTATGCCAAGCATAGTAGATATAGACCCTGTAGGTGGTATAGTAAGTAGTTGAGAATTTCTAAGCCCATAATCTCTAACCAAATCTTTTATGTTTTCATCAATATTTTCTTTGAAGAATTTTGACTTAAATATGGCTTCTTCTTTATACTCTTTAAATGGTCCATATTCTTTTGCAAGTAATGCAGACTGTTTTACTGCTTCATTTAGCATTGTTTTTGCAATTAAACTACACAACTCTATAGACTTATCTGAACCATATCTTAAGTTCATTTTTATAAGCATATCTCCAATTCCCATTACACCTAGTCCAATTTGTCTATACTTATCTACACTTTCTTGTTGTTCTTTTAACGGGTGTAGTTTTAATCCTTCATCTAAAACCTGATTTAAGGCTATTACAGCCTCTCTAACGCATGCTTTAAACTTATTAATATCAAACATTGCATTTTCATAAAATGGCTGTATAACAAACTCAGATAAGTTTATAGACCCAAGTAAACAACTTCCTCCACTTGGAAGAGGTTCTTCTGCACATGGATTAACTCCAGAATGTAAAAATGTATTATCTTCACTCATAATATGATTATTTTTTATATTATCCCAAAATAATAAACCTGGTTCTGCATAATCCCAATTATTTTTACAAAGTTTCATAAATAACTTTCTAGCACTTATTTCTTTTTCTATATATTCATCATTTGCTTCTACCTTAAATTCACATTTGTATAAATCATCATTTTCAACTGCTTCCATAAATTCATCATTTATTTTTATAGAAATATTAGCTTTTGTTATCTTAGTTAAATCTGTTTTTATATCTATAAAATCTTCTATATCTGGATGACTAACATCCATAGATATCATCAGTGCTCCTCTTCTTCCTCTTTGACCTATTAATCCAGTAGTCATACTGTAAAGTTCCATAAATGAAACTGCCCCTGTTGTATTTTTAGCTGAATTATTTACTCTAGCCCCCTTTGGTCTTAACTTTGATATATCTATTCCAACACCTCCACCATAACTAAATGTTCTAGCAAGTTTTTTTGCTGTATCAAAGATATCTTCTAAGTTATCTTTAGGAGGTTCTAGCACGTAACAGTTTGAGTATGTAACTTTTAATCCATCTTTATATAGTCCTCTATTTGCAAGAATTCTACCTGCAAATAAGAATTTTTTCTGTCTTATTAGTTTTTCTATTCTCGTATTTTTAGCTGAAATTCTACTTATCCATTCATCAAAATTCTCATCATTATATCTATATTTATTTTTCCATATAGATTTTTGTAGTTCATCCATATCCCAAGGTTTTTTTCTTACACTAGCTCTTTTTTCTCTATATAATATATAATGTTTTGCAACATCTTTTCTATCCGATTCCATAAGTAATACTTCTACTAGATCTTGTATTTCTTCTACAGTTAATACTTTTTGCTTACTTTTAAATATTTCTTCTACCTTTTTAGCAATTTCTTTTCCAAGTTTTTTATCTATACCATTTTCGCTATTTATAGTTGATTTATACACTGCATCTTCAATTTTTGCTTTACTAAATCTTTCTATACTTCCATCTCTCTTTATAATCTTTTCCATTTCTACCTCCAAATAAAATCCTTTTGCTTTATTATATAGATACACATTTTTAATAACAAATTAAACATCTATTATATATTAATCTACTAAAATTCATTTTCCTTATACCTATATTTCAAAATTTAAAAGTTATTATTTATTTAGTTTTAAAATAGTAATTATTTAAGTTATATACAAAAATATATATAAAAAGTCGTTGATATAATATCAACGACTTTTAGCTTCTTTATATTAATCTAACTCTGGACTTACACTACATTCAGTAGTCTTAACAAGGCTTCCAAGTAAACCTCCTACTATTGCAGGAACTATCCAGTTAAATCCTAATTTTGTAAATGGTAATGAACTTAAGAATGGTATGTGTATTGGTAATCCATAAGTACTAGCTAATGAATTTACAACTCCTAGTATACTAACCAATAATGTTACATATGCTGCACCCTTAATTATATTTGTATTTTTAATTTTATTTGAGAATAAAGTTGTTATTACTAATAGTATTGTTACAGGATAAACCATATCTAGTATAGGTGCTGAAACTTTTATTATAGTATTTACTCCGAAATTAGATACTATGGCACTGAATATACATACTATTGTAACTACTACTTCATATTTTAATTTATTATTAGTAAGTTTTGTAAAGTATTGTCCTGTTGCTGAAGTTAATCCTATAGCAGTTGTTAAGCAAGCTAGTGCAACAATTATACCTAATATAACCTTTCCTGGATATCCAAGTAATTGTTCTGTTATACCAACTATTAAAGATGTTTGAGATATTGTACTTATATCTACTCCAGCATATCCTTGAGATATTGTAGCTCCTAAGTAAGTAAGTCCTCCGTATACAAAACAAAGGGCAACTCCAGCTACTATACCAGCTTTTATAGTTAATTTAACCTTCTCTGAATTTTCTTTGTATCCTTTATTATGAAGAGATGCTATTACTATAGTTGAAAGTGCAACTGCTCCTAATGCATCCATTGTTTGATATCCTTGTGAAATCCCATTTGAGAATATACTATCAACTAAAGTCTTTGGACTTATTTCTCCTAATGGTGTAACAATTCCCTTTATTATTAAAACTGCTAATGCTATTAAAAGTGCTGGTGTTAATACTTTGCCTATTATATCAACAACCTTAGAAGGTCTAATAGTAAGTAATAATACTATAGCAAAGAATATTATAGAGAATATCACTGGAGATATTGAGTTTCCAACTATAGGTTGAACTCCCATCTCAAATGTTGTAGCTGCTGTTCTAGGTATTGCTAATAATGGCCCTAGGCATATCATTATGGCAACTCCAATTATCTTAGCTAACGTATTACCTGATCTGTCTAATATTTTATTGACATCTCCACCACATTTAGCCGCAGCTGCTATTGCTAATAATGCTAACCCTACATCTGCTAATATAAATCCTGAGAAACCTGTCATCCAGCTTTCACCTGATATAACTCCTAAAAATGGAGGAAATATAAGGTTTCCTGCTCCAAAGAACATCGCGAATAGTGCAAATCCTACTACAATTATATCTTTGTTTGTATTGTTCATACTAAAGCCCCCTAAAAAGTTTTCTTGTTTATTAAATATTCTGAATATATTATATTACACATTTTCCTAACTGTCAATAATTTTAACAATATATGCAATATTCTTAATATTTAGTTTTTTATTAAATTTAATCAAATTTGCTTTATTTTTAACGAATTTACATAAAAAATTTATTTTTCGTATAATCGATTTTTTTCATTTTTTTGTAAAAAAATAAGAGATTATGTCGATATTATTTAAAAACAATTTCTTTTTAGTATTTTAAAACTGTTCTCAAAATTTTATCTCATAATCTCTTATTTAAATATTGTTAATCTATAATCATTTCTTTAGGAGTTTCTAAAGTAATTCTTCCTATTTTACCATCTCTAAACTCATTTAATACTGTTGTAGCTATTCTAGTATAATCAAGTTCATTCTTTCTAAGTATTAATCCTCTTTTAACTCCAATCATTTCCATTGTATCTATAGGAGTTTCTCCTAAATGATCTAACTTATATCTTTCTTTTAACTTTTCAGGCTCAATTTCCATTAACTTTTCAATTAATTTAAGACCTAATGTATCTACATCTAAAACTTCATCTTTTATAGCTCTACAAAAAGCTAACTTTAATGCAACTTCTTCATCTTCAAATTTAGGCCATAGTATACCTGGCGTATCTAGTAACTCTAAGTTTCCTCTTAGTTTAACCCATTGCTTACCTTTAGTAACACCTGGTCTATCTCCAGTTTGAGTACTTTTTCTTCCTGTAAGTTTATTTATTAGAGAAGATTTACCTACGTTTGGTATTCCAACTATCATTATTCTTATAGGTCTTTCTATTCTTCCCTTCTTAACCAAAGCTTCCATCTTTTCTTTAGTTTCATTCTTACATTCTTCTATTATTTTATTAACACCCTTACCTTTTAAAGTATCTACAGGTATTGCTTTTATCCCTCTTTTTTTGTAATAATCTACCCATTGATTTAGTTTGCTTGAATCTGATATATCACTTTTATTTAAAACTACAACTCTTGGCTTGTCTCCAACAAACTTATCAATATCAGGATTTCTACTACTAAGTGGAATTCTCGCATCTAAAAGTTCTACTACAACATCGACTAATTTTAAATTATTTTTAACTAATTCTTTAGTTTTTTTCATATGTCCTGGATACCAGTTTATATGTAAACTGTCATCTCTTAAATATTCATCTGTCATTCTTTGTATTTTCATATTCATTCTCCTTTTTATAATATTAAAAACACAAACTATTTTTTATATTAAATTTTATAATTTATATTTATTTATATTTTTCAATTTTCTTAAATTTTATTAATAATAAAGTTTTACTATTTAAAAAAAGGAGACTGAATCTTCAGTCCCCTGTATAGTAAAGTTTAATTATCTAGCTTCTTTTATCTTAGCAGCTTTACCTACTCTACCTCTTAAGTAGTTTAGTTTAGCTCTTCTTACTTTACCTTTTCTAGTTACTTCTATCTTCTCTAATTTTGGAGAATGAACAGGGAATGTTCTTTCTACTCCAACGTTGAAAGATATTTTTCTTACAGTGAAAGTTTCTCTAGCTCCTCCACCTTGTCTCTTTAATACAACACCTTCGAATATTTGTATTCTTTCTCTTTTTCCTTCAACTATTCTAACGTGTACTTTTACAGTGTCCCCAGGTCCAAAGTTAGGAACATCGTTCTTTAATTGCTCTTGCTCTAATGATCTTAATATTTCGTTCATTTTAATCCTCCTGGTATCATAGACGCTCTTAATTACTTGACCATTTGTAAACAGAGGAACGCCCGTTTTTTATTTTTCAACAGATTTTATTATACTATATGTCCTATTTATTTACAAGCTTTTTTGTATAAATCAGGACGTCTTTCTTTAGTTATTTCAATAGATTTATCATGTCTCCACTCATCTATTTTCTTATGATTTCCAGATAGTAAAACCTCTGGAACTTCCATTCCCATAAACTCTCTAGGTCTAGTGTAATGAGGATATTCTAATAAGTTATCTTTGAAGGATTCCTCTTCGAAAGATTCATTTTGATTTAAAACACCTGGTATAAGCCTTGATATAGAGTCAATAAGTATAAGAGCTGGAAGTTCTCCTCCAGTTAATACATAGTCCCCTATAGAAATTTCATCTGTTACTATAGAATCAATTATTCTTTGATCAATACCTTCATAGTGTCCACATAAAAGTATTATATCTTCATAACTTGACATATCTGTAGCTATTTCTTGATTATGTACCTTTCCTTTAGGCGTTAAATATATAACTCTAGGTTCTTCTATATTAAACTTATCTACTATATACTTATATGTATCGTATATAGGTTGAGGGGTCATAACCATTCCTGCTCCCCCGCCAAAAGGATAATCATCTACTTTTTTATGCTTATTTGTAGAAAAGTCTCTTATATTATAAATATTCACTTCTATAATTCCCTTTTCTACAGCTCTTTTCATTATACTTTCGCTCATATATGAGTTAAATATTTCTGGGAATAAAGTCATTATATGAAATCTCATAATATCACCTTAAATTTAGTCTAACATTCCCTTTATTGGGTCTATTACCATTTTTCTTTCTTCCATATCTATTTCAGGTACAAATTTCATAACAGCAGGTATAAGGTATTCTTTATCGCCTTCACCTTTTATAACATATACATCATTTGCTGAATATTGTAATACATCTTCTAAAGTCCCTACATATACATTATCTACTGTATAAACTTCCATTCCTATCATGTCAGCTATAAAGAATTCATCTTCTTCAAGTTCTCTAGATTCTTCTCTAGATACATATATATTTTTTCCTTTTAACTTCTCAGCTATTTCAACTGAATCAATACCTTTTATTTTCATTATAACTAGATTACCTTTGTATCTAACTCTTTCAGCTTTGTACTCAGTATTAAAGTCTTTTCCTATATAAAATGTATTTAAATCATCAAATCTATATATATCATCAGTTGTTGAGTAAACTCTTACTTCACCTTTAAGTCCTTGTGTTTTTACTATTTGTCCTATTTTAAAATGAGTTAATTTACTTTCCATAATCTCACCTTCTTTAAAAATTATGCTTTATCTTATCGTAGTACATACAAAGTATATACAAAAAGGATTAGGTTAATACCTAATCCTTTATATTATTTCAAGAGTAACCTTTTTGTGGTCTCTATTTGAAGCAGATTTTATAACAGTTCTTATAGCTTTAGCTATTCTACCCTGCTTACCGATAACCTTACCCATGTCATCTTGAGCAACTTTTAACTTTAGAATTGTTTCATCTCCGTTAAAAGTTTCCTCTACTTCAACTGCCTCTGGATTATCGACAAGAGCCTTTGCTATATCTAGTACTAGCTCTTTCATATCACTTCGCTCCAATCAAAAATTACTTAGCTTGTTTAGAAGCTTCGAACTTTTCCATTACTCCGTTGTTAACTAATAAAGTCTTAACTGTATCAGTTGGTTGTGCTCCACATCCTAACCATTTAACAGCTTTCTCATCGTTTATTTTAACTTGCTTTGGTTGAGAAATTGGATTGTAGAATCCTATTTCTTCTATGAATTTTCCATCTCTTGGAGATCTAGAATCTGCTACTACTATTCTGTAGAAAGGTTTTTTGTTAGATCCCATTCTTTTTAATCTTATTTTAACTGCCATATCGACACCTCCGAAAAAATTTATCTTTTTGTTTTCTATTATTTAAAGAAAGGTAAACCGGCAAAGCCTCCCCTTTTCTTCATGCTTTTTTGAGTTCCTGTAAACATCTTCATCATCTTTTTCATTTCACCAAACTGCTTTATAAGTCTGTTTACATCTTGAACACTAGTACCACTACCTCTTGCTATTCTTTTCTTTCTAGACGCATTTAGTATACTAGGATTTCTTCTTTCTTCTATTGTCATTGACTGAACTATTGCCTTAGTCTTAACAATTTCTTTATTATTCATATCTATGTCCCCAAGTTGATCTTTTACTTGACCCATACCTGGTATCATTTCAAGAACTTTATTAAGAGGACCCATTTTTTGAATTTGTTCCATTTGTTCTAAGAAATCTTCAAAATCAAGTTCTTGCTTTTTGATTTTACTTTCTAATTCCTTAGCTTTTTCTAAATCTATATTTTCTTGAGCCTTTTCTATTAAGCTTAGGATATCTCCCATACCTAATATTCTAGATGCCATTCTATCTGGATGGAAAGGCTCTAAGTCATCTAGCTTTTCTCCCATACCTATAAATTTTATAGGTTTTTGTGTTACAGCTCTTATTGAAAGTGCTGCCCCACCTCTTGTATCACCATCTAGTTTTGTTAATACAACTCCATCTACTCCAAGAGCTTCATTAAAGCTTTCTGCAACATTTACTGCATCTTGTCCTGTCATAGAGTCAACAACTAATAATATTTCATGAGGTTTAATTTCTGATTTAATATTTTTTAACTCATCCATTAAAGTCTCGTCTATATGAAGTCTACCAGCTGTATCTATTATAACTAAATCGTTATTATTTTTTAATGCATGATTATATCCAGCCTTAGCAATATTTACAGGACTCTCTTTATCTCCCATACTAAATACTGGTATATCTAATTTCTCTCCTACAACTTGTAATTGTTTAATCGCTGCAGGTCTATATATATCACAAGCCACTAATAAAGGCTTCTTACCTTGCTTTTTAAAGTATCCTCCAAGTTTACCAGATGTAGTTGTTTTACCTGCACCTTGAAGACCTACCATCATTATAACTGTTGGTGGTTTTGGTGATATCATTATTTTACTTTGAACGTCACCCATTAAACTTGTAAGTTCTTCATTAACAATCTTTATAACATGTTGTGCTGGTGTCAAGCTTTCCATAACTTCTTGACCTACAGCTCTTTCTTGAACTTTTTTAACAAAGTCTTTAACTACTTTAAAGTTAACATCTGCTTCTAATAAAGCAAGTTTAACTTCTCTCATAGCCTCTTTAACATCTTTTTCAGTAAGCTTACCTTTAGATTTTAATTTACCTAAAGCGCCCTGTAGTTTATCTGCTAATCCTTCAAATATCATTTTAACATCTCCCTACATAAATCTTCTATATTTTCTAACTTAGGGATTAAATTAGCACAATCTCTATTTTGCAATAAATCTTGTTTAATGTCAACAACTTTATCATATATGTCTTGTGTAATATTTTCACGTTCTTTTGACTTTTTAACTAAGCCTAATTTATCTTCATAATCTTTTAATATTTTTTCAGAACGTTTAAGTGTATCATATATACCTTGTCTAGATACATTTAAATTTTCACTGATTTCACCAAGAGAGTAATCTTCATTATAATAAAGAGATACAATTTCTCTTTGTTTATCAGTTAGAAGCATCTTGTATTGTTCAAATAACAACCCAATCTCTACTAATTTTTCTAAATTCATAATTACACTTCCCAATTACTTTACTGTAAAGGTCATTTCCTTTACACATTGTATTTTATATCATACTAATAAAGTTGTCAACATTTATTTTAAAAAGCTAATTAGTTCCCAAATAATGCATCTATAAATGCTTTTGAATTAAAATCTTGTAAGTCTTGTACTTGCTCTCCAACACCTATAAGTTTTACTGGAACGTCAACTTCAGATTTCACAGCTAAAACTACTCCACCTTTGGCAGTACCGTCTAGTTTAGTTAATACTATACCTGTAATATCTGCAACTTCTTTAAATGTCTTGGCTTGAGAAACTGCATTTTGACCAGTAGTGGCATCTACAACTAATAAAACTTCTTTTTTAGCTTCTGGGTATTCTCTATCTACGATTTTAAATACTTTTCCTAACTCATTCATTAAGTTTGTCTTATTATGAAGTCTTCCTGCTGTATCACAAATTAATATATCTGCTTTTCTAGCTTTAGCAGCTTTTACAGCATCAAATATTACAGCTCCAGGATCAGCACCCTCTTGATGTTTAATTATATCAACATTACTTCTATTTGCCCATACCTCTAATTGCTCTATTGCGGCAGCTCTAAATGTATCTCCTGCTGCAAGTATTACTTTTTTACCTTCTTTAGTATATCTATTTGCAAGCTTTCCTATAGTTGTAGTTTTTCCAACACCATTAACTCCTACCATAAGTATTATACTTGGACCTTGTTCTACATCTAATTTTGAGTCTTCTTCTCCTAGCATATCTGAAATTATAGTCTTTAATTCATCTCTTACTGATAACGGATCAGTTAAACCTTTAGATTTTATAGCATCCCTTAATCTATCAATCATTTCCATTGTTGTGTTTACACCAACATCTGCAGTTATTAATATCTCTTCAAGTTCTTCTAATAAGTCTTCATCAATAGTAGTGTATGAATTTAAAACTGCATCTATTTTATCTGTTATACCTTGTTTTGCTTTTGTAAGCCCAGCTTTAAGTCTTGCAAATAAACCAGTACCTTCTGCTTCTGCTTCTGCTTCTGCTTCTGCTTCTGCTTCTGCTTCTGCTTCTGCTTCTGCTTCTGCTTCTGCTTCTGCTTCTGGAATATTTTCATTTATAATTTCTTCTTTTTCAACTATTTCTTCTATTATTTCTTCTGGTTTTGATTCCTCTATTTTAAACTCAACAGCTTCAACTACTTCTTCATTATCTTCTCTGTTTTGTTCTTCTTTTTCATCTTCAACTATTTCTTCTGTATCATTATTATTTTCTTCTAACTCAACATTTTGTTCTTCTTTTTTCTTACCAAAATTAAATAGCTTTTTAAACATAGCTACCTCCTTAAATTATATCTTCTGTTAATTCTTTAGCTTCTTGTAATTTAAGACTTATAACTTTTGAAATTGCTTTTTCTTGCATAGTTACACCATATATGTAATCTGCAACTTCCATAGTTCCTCTTCTATGTGTTATAGATATAAATTGAGTTTCTTTTGATAATTCTTTTAAAAACTCTCCAAATCTATATATATTTGCATCATCAAGTGGTGCTTCAATCTCATCTAGTATACAAAACGGTGTTGGTTTTGCTAATAATATCGCAAATAATATACTTATAGCAGTCAGAGCTTTTTCTCCTCCAGATAAAAGATTTAAATTTTTCATTTTCTTACCTGGTGGCTGTGCAACAATTTCAATATCACTATCTAAAATATTTGCCTTATCTACTATTTTAAGTTCTCCATTTCCTCCACCAAATAATTTTTTATATACAAACTTAAAATTCTCATTTATAAGTGTAAACTTTTCATTAAATTCTTTTTTCATATTTTCTTCAAGTTCTTGTATAAGCTTATATATAACTTCTATGGATTCTTCTAAATCTTTTTTCTGTTCACTATAAAAATCATATCGTTCTTTTATCTCTTCATATTCTTTTATTGAATCTAAATTAACATTACCTAAACCTTTTAACTCTCTTTTTAAAGATTCTAGTTCCTTTTTGTCAATAATTATAGATTCATCTTTTAGATTTTCAGCTTCCTCTAAAGTTAATTCATACTCTTCTGATAATTTAGCTATGTAATTTTCCTTAGCAGATTTGACTCTATCTATCTTACTTTCAATTTTAAATAAACTTTCCTTTACCTCTATATATTTTCTATCTATATTTTTAAGGTCTGATAATATACTATCACTCTTACTCTTTATAGACTCTTTTTGTTCTTTTTGTAAAGCTAATTTCTTATTTTCATCTATAAGTTGATTTTCTAAGTTTTCTTTTTCAGATGTCTCTATTTTGATCTGTTCTTCTATTTTAACTTTATTTAATTTACCTTCTTCAAGTTGTTTTTCTATATTTTTTAATGTTGATTCTTGAAGTTCACTTTCTTTTGCTATTCTTTCTATATCCTTAAGTATACTTTCATAAGCTTGATTTAATCTAGCATACTCTATATTTAGGTCATCAAATTTATTTTTTTCAACTTCATATACGTTATTAAATTCTTTTAATTGTACATTAAGTTGATTTATTTTCTCTTTATTATTTAAATGTTTTTCTTCTAAATCTTTTATTTCTTCTTTTAAAGACTTAGCTTTATTTAGTGTATAGTCTAGATTTTCACCTAATCCTATTTTTTCATTAATTAGTTTTTGTAAACTATTTTCTAAATTTAAAACTTCATCATTTAAACTTTTTATAGTTGTGTTTATATATACTAAGCTTTTATCATTTTCGCTTAATTCTAAGTCTACTATTTCTAACTTTTTAACTTCTTCATTAATATCATTACTTAAATCTAATTTTTTATTTTCAAGAGATTCAAGTTCAGATTTTTCAACTACTAATTTTTCTTCAAATTCTTCTATAAGTCTTTTTCTAGAAAGTATGTTACCATTGGTTCTTATTGTTCCTCCTGTTAAAGATCCTCCTGGATTAAGTATCTCTCCATCTAAAGTTACAACTTTGTATCTATGGTTAGTCTCTCTAGCAAATTTTATAGCTTCATCCATGTTCTTTATAACAATAGTTCTTCCTAATATATTTTCTATTATATTTTTATACTTTTCATCTACTTTAACTAAGTCACTAGCTATTCCTATATAATTAGTAGTGCTTTTTATCATCTTTTTATCTATTTTATTTGACTTAATTATATTTAAAGGTAAAAATGTTACTCTACCTAAATTATTTTTCTTTAAATAGTTTATAGCTGTTTTTGCACTATTTTCATCCTTTGTTATTATATTTTGCATATAACTTCCTAAAGATGCTTCTAGAGCCTTTTCATATTCTTGAGATGATGATATAACTTGTCCTAAAGCCCCATAAATTCCTGTCAAACTTTTATTTTTTAATACTTCTTTAACACCTCTATTAAATCCTTCATAGTGTTTTTCCATATCAATATATATATTAAGTTTTGACTTATACTCATTTAGTTTAAGCTTTGAAACCTGGATATTATTATCTATATTTTTAGAGTTTGACTTTAACATATCTATATTTTTGTTTATATTTTCATGTCTTAGTCTTAACTCTTCAATAAATTTTATTTTTTCTTCTTTATTTAATTGGTGAGATTTTATTTCATTTTTTTTACTTTCTATATTCTTTTTTACAATTTCAGCATCTAAATTTATAGTTTCAGTTCTTTTTTCTATATTTTCTATATTTGCAGTAAATGTAGATAGTTTATTTGCACTATTTTGCTTTAAATCTAGTAAAGTTATTATTTCATCTTTTAAATTTTCAACATTCTCAGCCAATTCACTTATACTAGATTTTTTATTTTTATTTTTAACATCAACTTCATTTATTTGCTTTTTCATACATGATAAATTATCAAATACTTCTTCTTTCTTTTTCTCTAGTTCATCTAATTCTAATTTGTTATTCTTTAACTTTTCATTTGTATTTGCAATTTCTTCATTATATCTTTTTATATCACTATCAGAATTTATAATTTTTTCTTTTAAAACACTAAGTTCAGAATACTTTTTATTTATTACACCTTTTATGGTATTAGTGTATTCTATAGTCTTATTTATTTTGCTTTCTATACCTTCAGCTTCTTCACTAGTTTTTGCTAAAGTTTCTTCTAGAGTTTCTTTTTGTTTTTTTAAATCATTAGATTGTTCATCTAGCAATTTATCATGTTTTAGCGATTCTTCAACTTGTATATTAAGTTCTTCTATCTCATTAATATAACTATTTACTTCTAAAACTTTTAGTTTATCTTTTAATTCTAAATATTTTATTGCTTTTTTTTGTTGACCTTCTAAAGGTTTTAATTGATTTTCTATCTCTATATAAATATCTTCTATTCTACTTAAGTTTTCCTTAGTATGTTTTAAATTTCTTTCAGATTCTTGCTTTTTATATCTATACTTAGATATGTTACAGGCTTCATCAAATACTTTTCTTCTATTTACAGGATTATTGCTTAATATTTCATCAACTTTTCCTTGTTCTATTATAGAATATCCATCTTTTCCTATACCAGTATCTAGTAAAAGTTCTTTGATATCTTTTAATCTACATGATTTATTATTTAAGAAAAATTCACTTTCTCCACTTCTATAAGCTCTTCTTTTTATAGTTATTTCACTATATTCTAAATCAAGTTTTTTGTCACTATTATCAATAGTTAAGGCAACTTCACAGTAATTCATAGCTTTTTTAGTATCTGTTCCTGCAAAGACTACATCTTCTAACTTATCTCCTCTTAGGCTTTTTATGCTTTGTTCACCTAATACCCATCTTACAGCATCAGATATATTACTTTTCCCACTTCCATTTGGACCAACTATTGCAGTTATACCTTCATTAAAAAGTACATCTGTCTTAGTAGGAAAGGATTTAAATCCTTTAAGTTCTAATCTTTTTAAATACACTACCTTTCTCTCCCTCCAATATTAAAACTAAAGGTTATATATATCCTTTAAAACATTATATATTTCATAAATATTTATATTTAAAGTTTCTTTATCATCTATAATAAATGCTAACTCATTTATACTAATTTCCGATTCCTTAGTTTTTAATAAAACTCCATACTTCTCTTTTAAATTTTTTACATTTGATTTTTTATTTCCTAATATTCTAGATACATTTTTTTTGTTAACTAATACGTCAATATTCTTTTTAGCATTATATTTTTTTATTAAATATTCAATATAATCTCCATACATTTTACTTTCTACTAATTCTCTGTATGCAGGGTGATAAGGTCCAGCTAATACTTCTTTACCTATAGCTATATCCTCAGTTGCTTGTAACCCCACCCTTATTACATTTATATTATTTATATAAAATAATACTAAAACTTTTTTAACTATATCTATACTTTCTTCTAAAGAAAATGGATTATATTTGTTCTCTTGTAATAACTTTTCTAAACCTGTCTCTTTTACTACTAATGTTGGATAAACCCTTACACAGTCTGGTTTTAAATCTATAAACTTTTTAGCAGTATATATACATTTTTCTTCTGTGTCTGAAGGAAGTCCAATCATCATTTGAAGTCCAAGATTTATTCCATATTTTTTTATAAGTTCTGCACTTTCAAATACATCTTTATCACTATGTCCTCTTACACTATCAATTAAAACTTTATCATCTAGTGATTGAACTCCTAGTTCTATTATACTTACTTTGTATTCTTTTAACATAGTAAGTATTTCATCATTTATACAATCTGGTCTTGTAGACATTCTTATATCATCAATGATATTTTTATCTACATATTCTTTAGCTACAGAAAGTAAATTTCTTTGAATATCTATATCTATAGCTGTAAAACTACCACCAAAGAAAGCCACTTCTACACTAGCGTCCTTATCTATAGTTTTTAAATATTCTTCTATTATATTCCTAACATCATCACTTGTTATATCTGTGCTTACTCCAGTGATTTTTTTTTGATTACAAAATATACAATCATGAGGACAACCTCTATGAGGAACAAATATAGGTATTATTCTTTTTTTCATATTATATCATCCTTCTTAGTGCTTGTTTTGCAGCTGATTGTTCTGCTTCCTTTTTACTTTTACCTTCTCCTTTTCCTAAAGATTCGTCATTTAATCTAACTTCCATAACGAATCTTTTATTATGGTCAGGTCCTATTTCTTCTACTAAATTATAAACTATATTGCTTTCCCCTTGGCTTTGTACAACCTCTTGAAGATGAGTCTTATAGTCTCTGAAAATTCTTCCTTTTATAGAGTCCTCTATTATTTCTTCCATATTTTTTAATACAAATGTTTTTGCAGGTTCTATTCCTCCATCTAGGTATATAGCTGCTATAACAGCTTCAAAAGCATCTGCTAATATAGATACTCTGTCTCTTCCTCCTGTAGCTTCTTCTCCTCTACCTAAAAGAATATGCTTGCCTAAATTTAAATGTTTGGCTACATCACTTAAAGACTCTTCACAAACTATATTGGCTCTTAATTTTGTTAATTCTCCTTCGGGAAGCTCTGTTTCATTCTTAAATAAAAAATCACTTACTACTATTCCTAAAACAGAATCGCCTAAGAATTCTAACCTTTCATTAAATGCGTATGATTTATTTTCATTAGAATAAGAACTATGTGTCAATGCTTCTAGTATGTATGCTTTATTCTTAAATTTATAGTTTATAATTTCTTCAAATTTAGATATATTATTTAATATGCTTGATTTTATTTTCATCTACTTACCTCCGGTTAAATCTCTCTAGACTATAGTGTACTATTTTTCTAAAATTATTGCAAAACATAAAAACAAGAAAAGCCTATGAAACTTATATAACTTCATAGGCTCTATAAATTCTTACATTATAAAGTTTTATTTTTCATCATAGCAATCACAGTCACAGTTTCCATCGCAACTACACTCATCATCAGATGCTAATATTACTGCGTTACAATTTGGGCAAACAATATCTACATCTTCGTCATATAGTAAGTCTTCATCTATCTCTACGAAATCATTACAATTTGGACATTCCATTTCAATAAAGTTTAATTCCTCTTCATCATCTTCTTCGTATATATCATCTTCTACATCAGCTAAATCTTCATCTATAGATTCGACATATTCAATAAGTTCTATTTGCTCTTCTTCTAATTCTACAATAGCATCTGCAAAACTTTCTAAAACATCTACTATTTTATGTATTATTTTTCCTTCTTTAGTGTCATTACTTATCTCTAAACCTTCTGCAAGACCTTTTAAGTATGCAACTTCTTCGTATAAATGTTTCATCGATACCCCTCCATAAGTTTATTTATATAAATTTAAAAGCCCATATATCTATTATTAGATATATAAGCTTTTATATACATACGATTATTAAACTCTTGATAAATATTCTCCAGTTCTTGTATCTATCTTTATTCTATCTCCTGTATTTATAAATAAAGGTACTTGAACTACTGCACCAGTTTCAACTGTAGCTGACTTAGTAACGTTACTTGCAGTATCTCCTTTTATTCCTGGCTCAGTTTCAACTATTTCAAGTTCAGCAAAGTTTGGAGCTTCAACTTGGAATGGTTGACCTTGATAGAATCTTATTGTTGCAGTTTCATTCTCTTTTAAGAATTTTATTGCATCTTCAACTTTTTCATAATCTAGTGGTATTTGTTCAAATGTTTCGTTATCCATGAAGTAGTATAACTCACCATCATTGTATAAATATTGCATTTGTCTAGTATCTATATGAGCTTTTGGGAATTTATCACTTGGGTTGAAAGCTTCTTCTCTTATAGCTCCTGTTTTTAAGTTCTTGTACTTAGTTCTAACAAATGCTGCACCTTTTCCTGGCTTAACATGTTGGAAGTCAACTATTAAACATGGTTGTCCATCCTTTTCAAATGTTACACCTTTTCTAAAATCACCTGCTGTTACCATATTTGTCCCTCCATAATTATACGTTTTTTAAAATTCTAATTCTATTAATTCTTTTGGCGATGAATTTATTACTTCACAACCATCTTCTGTTATTATAAGTAAATCTTCAATTCTTACACCACCAAAATCTTCTATGTATATACCTGGCTCATCACTTATAACCATATTAGGCTTTAGTTCATTTACTCCTAATGCATTAACATTAGGAAGTTCATGTACATCAAGCCCTATTCCGTGTCCTAAGCCATGACCAAATTTATCACCATATCCTTTTTCAATTATATATTGTCTTGCGATATTGTCAAGTTCTATTCCAGTCATATTAGCTTTAGCGTATTCTATGACCTTAAGTTGAGCTTCTAGTACTATATTGTATATTTCCTTTTGTTTTTCATTTGCTTTTCCTACAACTATAGTTCTAGTCATGTCTGAACAATATCCATTATATACACATCCAAAGTCAATTGTAACAAAATCTCCAACTTCTATTACTTTATCACTAGCAACTCCATGTGGCATAGACGATCTTTTTCCTGAAGCTACTATAAAATCAAACGATGCTCCTGTTGCACCTTGTTTTCTCATAAAATATTCAAGTTCTAAAGCTACTTCATTTTCTTTCATTCCTGGCTTAATAAACTCTATTATATGCATAAATCCACTATCTGCAATTTTAGCAGCATGTCTTATTGTCTCTAATTCTTTTTTATCTTTTACTGCTCTTAATGTTAACATTAATCCCTTTAAAGGAACCATCTCTACATCATTTAAAGCTTCTTTATAATTTGAATATGTTGAAAAACTCATTTTATCATCTTCAAATCCTAATCTATTTATTTTCATTTTTTTTAGAAAATTTGTTATAGGATTAGTTCTAGATATTTCAACTATTTCAAAATTTGTTGCCTGATCTTTAGCTTGTTGTGTATATCTAAAGTCGGTAAAAAGTATACATTTATTTTTAGTAATTAATATAGATCCAGCAGTACCTGTAAATCCAGATATATATCTTTTATTATTAGAGTCTTCTATTAAAACTGCATCTAAATTTAATTCATTCATTTTTTCTCTTAATTTAAATACTCGGTTTTCCACCTATTCCACCTCACAATTTAGCACTGCACTTACACCTAAAATGTAGCTGTAAAATCCAAATCCAGATATTTGTCCTATACATGAACTTGCTGTTACACTTTTTTGTCTAAATTCCTCACGTTTATGTATATTTGAAATATGCACTTCTACTACTTTAGTTTTTATAGATTTTATTGCATCTGCTATTGCATAACTGTAGTGTGTGAATGCACCTGGATTTATAACAATACCATCAAAATTTTCATTGGCTTCATGTATTTTATCTATTATGTATCCTTCATGATTACTTTGAAAAAATTCAAATTCTATAGAATCTTTAAATGCATTTTTTATCATATATTCTAAATTTTCTAAGGTATCTTCTCCATATATATCAGGTTCTCTTTTTCCTAGCATATCTAAATTTGGGCCATTAATTATTAGTATCTTCATTACCATCACCGCCCTTTTTCTGATATAGTTTTTCACATTAATATAATAACATATTTTGCTAAATATAAACAAGTATCTCACTAATTACTTGTTCTATATTTTTACCATTAATATCTATTTTTATATTTGATGCTTTATTATATTTATATTTTCTATAGTCCAAAAGCTTTTTTATGTATTCTTCAAGATTTTTTTCATCTTTTAATTTCGGCCTTTTATGTGTTTCATTTCTTAAATGGTTTAATATAGTATCTACATTTCCATCTAGCCATATTACATTTTTTTTATTTTTTAGTATCTCTATATTATCGTTACTTTCAACAATACCTCCGCCTGTAGATATCACCACATCATCTAAATAACAATATTTTTCAAGTAATTTAGATTCAATATTTCTAAAGTATTGTTCTCCTTTTTCAGTGAATATATCATTTATAGTTTTCTTTTCTAACTTTTCAACTTCCAAATCCAAGTCAATAAACCTCATATTTTTCATTAATGATAGTTTTTCACCTATAGTAGTTTTTCCACTTCCCATAAATCCAATTAATATTATATTACTCATATGTTCACCTACATTTTTTGATTTTGATACATTGTAAACTTATTAAAATATTTTTGTGTATTTTTCGATAACTTTAACTCTATATTTACAATTTTACCATCTTTCTTCTTCGAAATGTATATATTGTCTAGGTAATCCCCTATTTCATATCCAGATGCAGCATTTCTTCTTTTTATAAATATCTTGTTTGACCTAGTGTTTAAATAAAGCTCATCCAATCCTAAACCAGCATCTCTATTTATAGGTTTATATTTTATAGATATCACATCGGTAATGTCAAAATCTCTTGAATTTATTATATTGTTTTCTCTTGTTTTTACACTTATTATCTCTATTCCATCACATAATTCTTTTTCTACATGACCTTGTATCTCTATTCCTTGCTGCTGAATTTCTACACTACTATTAATTCTTTTATATATACTTAATGATGAAAAAAATATCCAATAAATTATAGATATAATTATAAACATTGTTCCCATTGATATACACACTTCTAGCATTAAATATCCTTTTTTAACTTTCATATTTACCTTCTTTAAGCAAAACCCTTCCACTAAAAGGTACAATCGTTATTTCTATGCTTCTTTTATTTGAATTTATATTTATAGTTTCTCCCTTAGAGCTTAATGAACCATCAGATTTGAACTTTATTATTGATAATGGAGACGACAGATTTGAATTTTTGGGAAGATATACTGTTTTTATCGTCTTTGAATTGTCTTTAACTATGTACCTTATTTTATCAGGACCTTTAATATTTTCTATATAACAATCTTTATTGCCATTTATATTCATATTTCTTACATATCTAATATCAGCTACTAACTGTCTTGCAAATGAATCTAATTCATACTTATTACTTTCTAACTTAGGAAAACTTATATATATAATTATAAGTATTAAACCTATGCCTATGACAAGTTCTAGTGTTGTCACATTCCTTCTCTTTTCATATTTTATATCTCCTTATAGTCATATTTTTCAACTATGTTTTTTATATTTTCTTGATTAAAATCCAAATTAATTTTAAATGAACATCTAGCTCCTTTCTCCAGTTCTCCTTCTGTTTTTTTTGAAACAATATCTAATCTTATGTAATTGTCCTCTATATAAACCTTATTATTTACTATATCTAAGCTTATTTCATCTATATTAATATCTTCAATAGCTTTTATAAATTCAATCTTATTACTTCCTAGAAAATATTCTTTATATTTTTCATTTTGGTTTTCGTATTCTTTAGCTATTATTATGGCTTTATTTACCTCTTCTAAAATTTTACTATATCCTAAATTTATTCCACTTTTCACATCGTGTCTTAACTTTAATGCAATTTCATAAGTATTTACAATCTCTAAGTTTGAATTTATAATCTCTAAACATCCTATAAATATACAACTTAATATGGAAAAACATAGCAATGATGTAACTACTACTGAACCGTTTCTTTTCTTCAATTTTTCACCACATAACTATTTAAATTTATTCTTGCATTTTCATTTTTTACAATAACACTTATTTTATAGCAATCAAGAAAATCTTCTATTTTATTTATACTATATTTTATATCAAATTCATTTAAAGTTTTATTTTTTAAAATATTTTCTGTTCCCAATTCATTGTCATCTAACATTTGTTGAAGTTTACATATTTCTTTATTAGCTAAATTTGCCATTTCAACCTTTTTGTTAGATTTAGATAAACAAAAAATACTAGTTGAAAAAACACTTACAACTAGTGATGATATTATAGCTATTAAACTTAATGATATTATGTTTTCTAATATAAGAAATCCTTTTTTCTTATTTTTCAAGTTATATTCCTCTCAATATTTTTTTTATATTTTCCTCTTCTAGAGGTTTTATTTTTGTCCATATGTAAAATCCATATATAGCTTGATTTACTAACATATCAATGCCATGTACAATATCTAAATTATTTTTTTTAGCCCACTTTAAAAACTTAGTTTCATGTGGTTTATAAACTATATCACAAACTAATAAATCTTTACTTACATATATATCTTCATCTATAGGACAATTTTCTCTATCTTTATCCATACCTATAGGTGTTGTATTTATGATTATATCTATTTGTTCTAAATCTTCCCTTTCTATTTTTTTTGAAGATATACATATTTCTGTATCGAAATTATCTTTGATAATAGTTTTTATTTTCTTAGCACTCTCTAAGCTTCTATTTCGTATCTCCATCTTCCTAGCTCCTTTAGATGCAAGTTCAACAGCTATGCTTCTACATGCTCCTCCAGCCCCTAGAATCATTATGTTCTTATCTTTTATTTTATAACCCTTATCTAGAATAGATTTTACAAACCCAATTCCATCTGTATTATAGCCTATTAATTTTCCATTTTTATTTTCTATAGTATTTACTGCTCCTATAAGCTTTGCATTTTTATCTATATCATCTAAAAACTTCATTACCTCAACTTTATGGGGTATCGTTATATTACATCCTTTTATACCAAGAGATTTTACTCCTTGTATAGCTTCTTTCAAATTTGTGTTTTCAACCTTAAAACATAAATATTTCATATTTATATCATACTTTTCAAATAAATAGTTATGTATATTTGGTGATAAACTATGTTCAACAGGATTACCTATTAAGCATATAGTTTTAGTTTTTGAATTTATATCCATTTTAACCTCCTATTGTGTTTTATTTCCAATCATTTAATTTATTATACAATTTAATTTCTATTTTTTCAAAATCGTAAAATAAAAACTGCGCATAAATTATCTAACTTATGCGCAGTTCTTTTATAATGCATTTATCATAGAATATTGACTATATATAGACTCTCTATTTATTATAGATTCCTTTTTATCTTCATAATTATAATTTTCTTCAAGTTTCATTTTTATAATTATCTCCAAATAGTTCAGATTCTCTTTAATATAAATTTTTCCATTATACATTTTTATAATAGAGCTAGCAACTTCTAAATTCATTTGTATATTTTCTTTTGATAAATTTTCTAAGCTTAAATCTTTATTATATCCACCTTTATTTTTTATAAAAATTTCAACTTCTGAATCCTTATCAACAAAATCTACATATACTGTACTTTTAGCTTCAGATTGCTTAATAACTTTACTTAAAATTAATAGTATGATTCTTTCTATATCATAAGGATCTATATAGACCAACTTTTCCTCCATATTGGTATCAAAAATAAATTCAATTTGATTATTTTTTGAGTATCTATTAATTTCAGTTATTATATCCTCCACTATACTTACAATGTCATAACATCCAACTTCTGGTCTGTAAAAATCAGCATCTACTTTGGCTAATGTCATTATATTTTCTATAATCTGTAATGATAAGTAACTCTGATTTTCAACTATTTTAGTAGTGCTTGATATTTGGCTAGATGGATTTTTCTCTATTTCATTTTTAAATATTGACTGTATAAGTTGATTTGTTGACATTATCAAATTAAGTGGAGTTTTTAATTCATGTGACATATTCATAAAAAAGTGATTTTTTTGTTTATACTCCATTTTTTTCTTTGCAACTTCTTTTTCTAGTTTTTCAGCCCTTACTTTTTCACTTATATCATTCATAATCCCTATACACTTCATTTTATTATTTATTTCCAGGGTAATTCCCCCAAGTTCTACATCAATATACGTTCCTAAACTATTTTTTATCTTATGTCTTATAAACTTAGTATCTTGTCCAAATTTATCTAAAACCCAAGCAACATCTTTTACTATATGACTATGATTAAATTCATTAAGATTTTTATATCCTGACATCTTTAAAAGTACATCATTTATATATACAGTCTTTTTCTCTTCAAAGTCATATATATATATACCTTGTGGTATAGAATTAACTAATGAACTATGCTTATTTGATTGTTTTTTTATATCTTCTATAAGCAATTTATAATCTGTTATATCTCTTAAAACAGCTATTTCTTTATTTATATTGTTTTCTTCGAAATTTGTCTTCCTTATGTTCAAATATTTTTTATTTCCTTTTTCAATTTCACCTTCAAAGTCACCATATTTTTCAGTATCAAATATAAAGCTTTTAACTTTTTCATTGTGTATATCAATGTCAAAATTTTTATTATTACTATATATAATCTTTCTATCCTTTGTAACAACAATAGTATGAGGAATTGTTTCTATTGTTTTTTTATATTTAATTTTATTATAATCAATAATTTTTTGAGAATATTTTTTATATGTTATATCTGTCATTATACATATAACCCCCATAGTTTCCCCATTAACTATAAAAGGAGTATATTTGCATTCAAAGTATTTATTATCTTTACTTAACAATTCTGTATTTATCTCTCGGCCTAGTTCGTATACTTTTTGGACATCTAGTAAAATTTCAATACTATCTGTAAAATTGCTATTTATAAAATTAGAAAACTTAATATTGTAATTACAAAGCTCATAATATTTCCATGTTTTATGAAAATTACTATCTTTATTGGATATATAGCCATATTTATCGATTATAATTACACACTTATTATTTTGTTCTAAAATTATATTCAATAACTCTTTTTTTCTCTCTATTATATTTAAAGTTTTTTTATTAGTTTCTTTGCTTGATTTCAAAAGCTTCATTCCACTATTCTCTTTTAACTTCAAACTATTTATATCTTTAGATAGTTTTCTATTTTTCTCTTCATTTTTTAAAGAGTTATTTTTTATATATTTAATCATCATATTAAAATTACTTACTACAATAAAAATTAAATTTATATACTCTATTTTTAACTTTAAAATTGTACAAGCAGTTATTGTAATTATTAAAAAAATAATTTTTTTAACTTTATTATCGTTTATGCTATTTTCACTTAAAGTTTTTATAAAAAGTAAAAAACTTAAAGCTATAGATATAAAATAAAATACTGTTGAATTGTGTATATTTACTACATTTATCATAAATATACATATAATATAAAATAAATCTTTATATATATATTTAATATTAAAACTAATTATGCAAAATATGCTAGCTATTAAAAATGACAAATTCATTATGTATATTAATTTATCAGCCATAACCCTTCCCCCTATAGATTTATGGTTTTTAAAAGTATATATCTGCAAATTCTACGTTTATTTTTTCTTCTATAGATTTGTACTCTTCTCTTTCGAAAGTTTTTTTATCTATAAATCCTATATGTTCTTGTAAAATTATTGTAAATGTACTTCCTGCTCCTTCTTCACTTTGCACATGTATTTGACCTTTATGAAGATTGACAATTTCTTTTACTAAAGCTAATCCAACTCCACATCCTTCTGTATTTCTAGATAAGGTTCTATCAATCTGTCCAAATTTAGTAAAAATAAAATTCATCCTATCCTTTGGTATTCCAACCCCTTCATCTTTTACACTTATTTTTATTTCCTTATTCTCACGTGTTATATTTACTTCTATGTAACTACCCATTTCACTAAATTTAATTGAATTTGATATTAAATTTAAAATGGCTCTTTCCATTTTATCAACATCTATAATCATATTATAAGAGTTTATGTTGGATTTAAATTTTATATTTATTCCTTTATTAGAGTAATTTTTTTCTATGATATCTACTATATTTTTAGTTAGTTTTACAATATCATAGCCTACAAAGTTTTCTGATGATACTCCATTTTCGGTATCTGCAATTTCTTTCATATTATTTATTAATCTTTGTATTCTATAGCAATTTCTTTTTACAAGCTTAGTGTAATTATTAATGTGATTTGAATTATACTTGTGTTTATTTTTTTCTAATTTATCATTAATTTTGCTTATGTTTTCTATCGGGTCTTTCAAGCACTTAGATGTGTTTATTAAAAATTCGTTTTTGACATGATGTTGATTATTTACTAAATCCAGTTCTTTTATAGCCTCTAAAACTCTTTCTTCATTATCTAGCAATCTAATTAAAACTAAAAATTGATTTTCTTCTTTCATATCAATTATAGTAAGTGCCAAGGAACTATTTTCAGCTTTATCGATTTCATATTTTTTGACTTGTCCATAAAATTCTTTACTTATATAATCATCTATAAACTTATTTATAGATTCAATTTTAATACTTTTTAATATCCTTATCATTGATTTATTTTGATAAATAATATTCTTTTTAAACTTATCCATTACAATTATTCCATCAGGTAAATTTTGGACTAATGCTTGATAAGTTTTTTTACTTCCATCCAACTTTCTTAATGCTATTTCAGTTTCATTTATATCTACGATTATACTTAATATCATAAATGAATTGTTGTACTCCATTTTTGTAGTTATTATTTCTATATATTTATTATTTATAGTTTTGAATTTATTTATAATTTTATTTACTTTCCCTTTTAAAATCAAATTTAGGCTATCATTAAACTCTTTAAGATATTTATCATTTAATTTTTCTTTGATATTTATAAATCTAATATCATTAATATCTTTTGGAATGTTAAGCATTTCCAATGCTGCATCATTAATATATTCTATATTTTCTAAATCATGTATTATAACTCCATCAATTAAAAGATCCATCAGTTTCTTATATTTTTCTTCACTTTCTTTTAATTGATTTTGAATTAAAGTACTTTGGGTTATATCATTGAAAATTAAAGTTTTTATAATATTATTGCCACTCAATTCACAACTACATATAAACCTATACACCTGATCTTCTTTAGTATATAAATTCATAGAATTATATTCATCCAATTTAGTATTTCTTATTAATTTTATACACTCTCCTCCATTGGTAAATCTTTTTTCAATAAATTTTATTTCATTAGCTTTATTGAAATTTATATCTATCCATGAGCTTTTATTACAGTATATGACTTTTTCACTTTCATCAATTTTCATAACTGGCATCTCAGATTCATTAAAAGCTTTTTTTATTTGTTCTTGTATATTTATCAAGTCCTCCTCTAGTTCACTTTGTCGTATTTGTTCTTTTCCTATTTTATTGCTAATTTTACTTATATTTTCATTAAGTCTTTTCGACTTTCTAATACTATAATCTAACTTACTTAACTTTAGCTTTACATCATCTATAATCGTAAATTTTATAATTAATAAGTTTCCCACTATATTTAAAATTAAATACATACTTATATTAAATATTGCACATATAAAACTAAATATGTTTATAGATACTAAAATAATATAATTTAAGTTTTTCAATTTCAATTTTGACCTGTTTTTATGTATATAAAATAGTTTAAATATAGCATATATATATATTGTGTATTTATATATATTAATAATGTCGTTACTTTTATTAAATATCGATAAAAATAGAGTAAATTCCACTAAATATAAAAATATAACGTATTTAATATCTCTACTTTTTTCAAAAAATATCTTATATATACTATTTATCATGCTAGATACTATAATGATTAAATTTGCGATAAAAAACAGTCCCATATTTTCACTTAAAATAATCATATCCTACCACCTTCTATTTATAATTCACTTTTACAATAATATTAGCACATACATTTTGAATTTTTTGTCATTTCTTGAGTAGTCAAAAAAAAAGTCTCAATTGAGACTTTTTTCAGATTTTAATTCTTTTCTTAACTTTTTTAAAGCTCTTTTTTCAATTCTAGAAACATAAGATCTAGATATGTCTAACTTTTGTGCAATTTCTCTTTGTGTTTTATATCCATATGGAGTTAATCCATATCTTAACTGAACTATCTCACGTTCTCTAGGTGTTAGTATACTTTCTAACTTTTCATATAGTTTACTGATTTGCACTTTAAGTTCGACCTGATCTAATATATGGTCTATATCAGTTCCTAAAACATCTATTAAACTAATTTCGTTACCTTCTTTGTCCGTTCCTATTGGGTCTTGTAGAGAAACTTGAACTTTATTTTTTTTATTTGTTCTTATATTCATTAGTATCTCATTTTCTATGCACTTAGATGCATATGTTGCTAATCTAGTTCCTTTATCTACGTTGTATGTTTCTATAGCTTTTATAAGCCCTATAGTTCCTATTGATATAAGGTCATCTTGATCTTCATTTGCATTGTTATATTTCTTCGCTATATGTGCTACTAATCTCATGTTTCTTTCAATTAAAACTTCCTTTGCTGATTCATCTTTTTCTATTTTTAATTTAGTTAAATAATTGTACTCTTCTTCAGGAGTTAAGGGTTTTTCAAAAGATTTTAATATAGTCAATCATGCCACCCCTTTTTCTTCCTTCCATGTCATTTTAAATTATATGAAGGTGGCATGATAAAATTGCTTGTATCAAAAAATTTATTTTAATATATTAGTGCATATGTCTTTATATAAAGGTACTGCTGATTTACTAGATTCTTTAGTACCCTCAATTATTATTGTTATACAATATTTTGGATTATCTTCAGGATAAAATCCTGTTACCCATCCATGAGAAATTTTCTCTTTTTTTATAGTTTTATCAGCATTTTCAACATTAATTATAGCTTGTGTCGTTCCTGTTTTTACTCCACTTCCTTTTTCTAAATCTGATAATTCTTTTGCTGTACCATCTTTAGCTACTGATTTCATCATATTTTTTATCTTCGTTATAATATATGGTGATAGCATTTCTTCATCTTTATATTTATCAAAACTCTTAATAATTTTTTTATTGTTATCTATGATGCTATCATAAATACGTAAGGGCTTATAGGTTCCATTATTCGCTATAACTTGTGTCATTTGATTTACTTGAAGAGGTGTAAACATCATTTCCCCTTGTCCTATACATAAGTTAACTATATCTATATCTTTATTTAAACTTCCTGTCTTTTCTCCTTCAATATCAATTCCCACTTCTTTAGTTAGATGTAAGTCCTCTGCTGCTTTTATAATTTTATCTTTTCCAACTTTTAAGGCTATATCTAAAAACGCGGTATTACAAGAATTTGCAAAAGCTTGTTCCAAGGTCAATTTACCATGACCATCTAATTTATTACAGTTTAATATTCTTCCATTGAATTCTTTAGATCCAGTACATATATGTTCATAATTTTCATCTATTATCTTATTTTCTAGAGCTGCGTATAATACAACTATTTTAAATACAGATCCTGGGGCATACATATATCTTACGGCTCTATTTTGTAACTCTCCATTTGAAGCCTTTAAAAACTCTTCAACAGAATATTGATTGTAGTTAGGTCTAGATGTCATCGCTAAAACTTCTCCACTTTTAACGTCTGATATAACAACTGCACTAGGATTTTCTTCTTTATCAACTATTTTTTCTAATTTTCTTTGTATATTTGAGTCTATAGTTAGGCGTAAATGTCTATCTTCATTGCTATTTTCGTTAACTTTAAAACTCCCATTTAAAATTCCTATTTTTTTATTTTTACCTGAATTTCCTGATGTTCCTGCTTTAAAAACTTCTACATAGTCTAAATTTTTATTTTTTAAAATCTTATCTTGACTTTTCTCTATTCCACTTATAGCATTATTGTCTTTATCTAAGTATCCAATTGTATGTGTAAGTAAGTTTTCATCTGAATATCTATATGTTTTTTTCTCAATAAGTATATTTTCTTTTTTTAATTTTTTTCTTAAATCATCATTTATATTTTTTATTTCCAATTCTAGAATAGGAGATTGAGGTTCTTCTTGTGCTTTATTGTAAATTTCATACTTTTCTAATTCTGTGACTTCTTTAATTAAGTCTATATAACCACTTTTAGCACTGATCTGATCCTTTTGAATTATTATTATATCTTTAGATTTATTGTCAGTTAATTTTTTATTATTTCTATCATAAATAGTCCCTCTACCTGATCCTAGATCTAAAACTGTACTACTCTGTTCTTTTGCACGTTTTTCATAAAATTTTGCATTGATTATTTGTATATCTACTAATCTATAAATCAAGACTCCATATATTAATAAACATAAAATGAATAAAAAATATATTCTATTTTTTATATTATAATCTATTGCACCTTTTTTCCTAGACATAAAATCACCCCTTATCAATTGTAATTCTTGACAATTAATAAGGGGTTAATACTAATTATTAGTGTAATTGTGTTTTTATTCTTGCTATTACCATATCGATAGCTACTTCGTTTTGTCCACCTTCTGGTATTATTATATCTGCATATTTTTTATATGGCTCTATAAATTGATCATGTGCAGGCTTTACAGTTGCTAAATATTGTTCTATTACAGAGTCAACTGTTCTTCCTCTTTCTTTTATATCTCTTTGTATTCTTCTTAAAATTCTTAAATCATCTTCTGTATCAACATATATTTTTATATCTAATTTATTTCTTAATTCTTCATCTTCTAGTATCATTATTCCTTCAACTATTACTATATCTTTAGGCTCAGTTGTAACAGTTTCCTCTAAGTTTCTAGTATGAAGTTCATAGTCATATATAGGTTTTTCTATAGTTTCTCCATTGCATAACATATCTAAGTGTTTTATTAAAAGTTTATTATCAAAAGATAAAGGATGATCATAGTTTGTTTTTAATCTTTCTTCAAATGATAAATGAGATTGATCCTTATAGTATGCATCTTGTTCTAAAATAGCTATGTTTTCTTCTGGTATACTCTCTTTTATAGATTTACACACTGTACTTTTACCTGATCCTGTACCACCTGTAATTCCTATTATAAGTGTCTTTTTTTCTTTTTCCATTTGTCTTCTCTCCTTAAAAGTTTTTATTTATACTATTAACTTTGATGTATAGTTTATAAGTTTTTTATTCAAAATCCTCAGGCATGGCTTGTCCTGTATAGAATCCATTGGTAAGAGGTCTATGACTTTTAGCCTTTATTTCTTCTAACCATTTTTCATTAAATTCCCATGTTTCTGGATTTTTATAAAATTCATCTAAAGCTTCTCTATAAATTTTTATTACAGTTTGTAAATATTCTTCACTTTGTAATCTTCCATCAATTTTTAAACTTGTCACTCCAGATTTAACAAAATCCGGTATGTATCTTAACATACATAAATCTTTTGAGTTAAAGAAGAACGTTCCTTTTTCATCTTCATAAACAGGATAGTATTCGCCTGGTCTTTTTTCTTCTAATAAATTATATCTCTTGCAATCTTTTTCATATGTTGTATTATCTTTTCCATTTAAATAACTACTTATAAGTTTTCTACCTGAGTAAGATATGCATATTGGACCATGTACAAAAGCTTCTATTTCCATATCCAGTGGAGTTTTAGCTCTAATAGTACTTATCTCCTCTATAGATAGTTCACTTGTTATAATTATTCTCTTTACACCTTGCTCATACCAAAAATTAGCACTGTTAAAGTTAGTTACATTAGCTTGTTGTCCCATATGTATATTTATACTTGGAACAGTTTCTTTTACTATACTTAGTACACCTGGGTCAGAAACTATTATTCCATCTATATTTAACTTTTGTAAATTTAATAGATAATCTTTTAAATTTTGAAAATCTTCATTATGAGGCATAACATTTACAGCTACATAAACTTTTTTTCCGCTTTCATGAGCAAACTTCACTCCATTTTCTAGATCTTCACTAGAAAAACTTTCATTTATAGCATCTATTCCAAAAGAATCTCCACCTATGTATACAGCATCAGCTCCATTTTCTAGTGCTATTTTTAAACTACTTAAATCTTTAGCTGAAGCTAAAAGTTCAACATTATGCATCTATATCACCCCTTATTTTATTTTTGTAACTAAGTGTAACTCCATCTCCTATAGGAATTATAGATGTATCTAAATAATTACAACTACATATATAATCTAAATAGCTTCTCATTCTCTTAACTATGGTCTTCTTTCTTCTTATAACATAACTATCATGAGCTACCATACCCTTGTATAATATATTATCAGATATAAGTAATCCATCTACTTTTAATTTATCTATTACTAAATCATAAAATAACTTATATTGACCTTTTGCAGCATCTAAGAAAATCATGTCAAATTCACCTTCAACTTGACTTAGAAGTTCTTCTGCATCACCTTCTAATATAGTTATATTTTTTTCCATCCCTGCTCTTTTTATATTTTCTTTTGCTTTTTCAATCATCTTTTCATTTCTTTCAACAGTTATTATCTCTACATTTTTATCAAGAACAGTTGCAAAAAAAATAGATGAATAACCTATAGCACAACCTACTTCTAATATTCTCTTAGGTTTTTGCATTTTTAATATTACCTTTAAAAAATCTGAAACTTCCTTATGAATTATTGGAACATTATTTTCTTTTGCATATTCTTCTAATTCCTTTAATAAACCTTCTTTATCTTTTAATGTGTTTCTTATATAATCTTCTACTAAACCATCAACTATATTGCTCATACTTTCAACTCCTTGAGTTGCCCTAAAAAAAGGCAAAAGTTTCGCATTTATACTTTATTAAGTTTTGCGATAATCCTTTGCCTTTATGGACAAATGTTTTATTTACTTTTTAGATTTTTCTTGATTTAATTTATCTCTCTCTTGTTTATAGTTTTCTACATGTTTTAAGTGTTCGTCATAAGTTTTACTGTAATTGTTTTTACCATCAACAGTCGCAACAAAGTATAAATAATCACTTTGCGATGGATTTAAAACAGCTTCAATTGATTTAACTCCTGGATTTGCTATAGGTGTAGGTGGCAATCCTTTATTTATATATGAGTTATATGGAGAGTCTATTTTTAAATCCTTATACATTACTCTTTCTTTTCTTTCTTCAAATATATATTGTATAGTAGCATCTGATTGTAGAGGCATTCCTATTTTTAACCTATTGTAAAATACACTTGCAATCATAGGTCTATCTTCATCTAATACAGCTTCTTTTTCTATTATAGATGCTAAGTTAACAACCTGTTGAAGAGTTAATCCGCGTGCTTTTTGCTCTTCTTTAAATTTGTTTGTATAAATCTTGTTAAATCTTTCTAACATATCTGATAAAACTTCTTTTTCGTTATCTGTCTTATTGAAGTAATAAGTATCTGGATATAAAAATCCTTCTAAACTTTTTATATCTGGTTCATTTAAAAATTTAAATTTATCATAAAACTCTTTAGGATTATTTATTAACTGTTCGTATACTTCTTTTTTACCGATACCTTTATCCGTTAAATATTTTATTACTTCTTTATAAGTTAATCCTTCTGGTATAGTAACTTTTATGCCATCATTATGAAACTTTCCACTTGTTAATATATCTAATATTTTTGAGTTTGAATAGTTTTGCTTTAATAAGTATTTACCAGCTTTTACTCCGCTCTTTTCTGGACTTATTTTAGCTACTACTTTAAATAAAGCTTTATTTTTTATAAGTTTATTATCTTTTAAAATATCAGTAACATTTGTTAGTGTTGCTCCACTAGGTATCTCTACTACAACTTCTTTTTTGCTTTGTCTATCATATGGCCCGATCTGAATATATATATATCCTCCGATTATTGCTAGTATTGCTATAGTTATAATTGCTATAACTTTTATACTTACCTTTCTATGATTCATAGGGTTATCTACTCCTTATGCATATTTATATCCTTTATATTATAAATCTAAGCTTAAAAATTTTCAATAAAATTGTCGAAAGTAAATAAAAAGCCTAACGTTATTTTTCACACGTTAGGCTTTTTTTAATCACATCTTTAAAATTTTGTTATTTTGTCTTTTGTAACGACACCATAAACTAACTTACCTTCTTCAACTTTTTCATCAGATATTATATATGCATTTAAGAATCTTTCTTTTGCTGAATCTATTTTATCAAGCTTATTATAATGCATATAAGCTATTGTATCTCCTTCATTTACAAAATCAGAAACTTTCTTAGTTAAAACTATTCCTGCCGATAAATCTAATTCGTCATCTTTAGTTTCTCTTCCAGCTCCTAACATCATAGCTGAAACTCCAACTTCTTCAGCTTCTATTTTTTTAATATATCCTGTTTTTGGAGCTTTTATTTCCATTATTTCCTTAGCTTGAGGTAATAATGTATAATCATCGACTATAGCACTATCTCCGCCTTGATTTTCTATAAACTCTCTTAGTTTTTCAAGTGCACTTCCACTAGATATAGCTTCTTTTATTTTAGTTTTGCCTTCTTCGAAATCTTTTGCAACTTTAGCTAAAACTAACATATATGCTCCTAGAGTCTCACATAACATAACAAAATCTTTTGGACCTCTACCTTTTAAAGTTTCTATAGCTTCTATTACCTCTAATGAATTTCCAACAGCAAATCCTAAAGGTTCATCCATATCAGTTATAAGAGCTACAGTCTCTCTATTCATATTATCCCCTATATCTACCATTTCTTTTGCTAATGCAAATGAATCATCTATAGTTTTCATGAAAGCCCCGTCTCCAGTTTTCACATCTAAAACTATAGCATCTGCTCCTGATGCAAGTTTTTTACACATTATACTACTTGCTATTAATGATATATTATCAACTGTAGCAGTAACATCTCTTAATGCATACATCTTTTTATCAGCAACAGCTATTGACGCCGTTTGGCCACATACAGCTATATTATGCTTATTAACAGATTCTATAAATTTACTTGGTTCCATTTCTATAGAAAACCCAGGTATAGATTCTAACTTATCTAATGTACCCCCTGTATGTCCTAGCCCTCTTCCAGACATTTTTGCAACAGGAGCTTTACATGCTGCTACTAGTGGAGCTAATGCTATTGTAGTTTTATCTCCTACTCCTCCAGTACTATGTTTATCAACTTTTATACCATTTATTTCAGACAAGTCTATAACCTCTCCAGAATTCATCATAGCCTCTGTTAAATATGCCGTTTCTTGTTTGTTCATTTTATTTAAATATATAGCCATTAAAAGTGCAGATGCTTGATAGTCAGGTATTTCACCTTTTGAGTATTTATCTACAAAAAAGTTTATTTCCTCTTTAGTTAAAACTTCATTGTCTCTTTTTTTCTTTATAATGTCATAAATTCTCATAACTATTCTCCTTTATTTCATTATTTTTAATTTGCTTTTTTTATAATTTCTTAACTATAGATTTAACTAGACTTAAAAATTCTGATTTTACCTTCTGTGTAGTCTCTATAACTTCTTCATGATTTAATGGCTGATTTAAAATACCAGCTGCCATATTAGTTATACAAGAAATACCTATAACATCAAGGCTAGAATGTCTTGCAACTATAACTTCAGGCACTGTAGACATTCCAACAGCATCAGATCCTATAGCTTGAGCTAATCTTACCTCTGCTGGTGTTTCATAAGTCGGTCCACTAAAGAATGTATAAACACCTTCTTTTACATCTATATTTAATTCTTTTGCACAATCTTTTGCTAAATCTACATATTTAGGAGTATATGCAGTCGACATATCTGGGAATCTAACTCCTAATCTGCTATCATTAGGCCCTATTAAAGGATGATGCCCACTAAAGTTAATATGATCCTTTATTATCATTAAGTCTCCTGGCTTAAATGATTTATTAGCTCCTCCAGCTGCATTTGTAACTATTATAGTTTTAACTCTCAATTCTTTCATTACTCTAACAGGAAACGTTACAGACTCCATAGAGTATCCTTCATAAAAATGAAAACGCCCTTGCATAGCAATTACATTTTTACCTTGTAACTTACCTATAACTAATTGTCCATTATGTCCTTCTACTGTCGATACTGGAAAATTAGGAATTTCATCATACTTAATTTTTATAGGATTTTCTATTTCATCACCTAAAACCCCTAATCCTGATCCTAATATAAGACCTATTTCTGGAGTAGTGTTTATTTTTGATTCTATATAATTTTTACTTTCTTGTATTTTATCATATAAGTTTTTCATCATAATCCTCCGTAAAGTCAATTATTTCATTATCTCACTTTTAAAACTTTCTCCATGTTTAGGAAGGTCTACATTTAATATATCTGCTACAGTAGCTCCTATATCTGCAAAACTTTTTCTAGTTCCTAAATTGTATCCTTTATTTATATTTTTTCCATAAACTAGTACCGGTATATACTCTCTTGTATGATCTGTTCCTTTGTATGTTGGATCATTTCCATGATCTGCATTTATGATTAATATATCATCATCTTTCATATTAGCTATTATTTCAGGAATTCTTGCATCAAACTCTTCTAGTGCTTTTTTATAGCCTTCAACATCTCTTCTATGTCCATACTTAGAGTCAAAATCTACTAAGTTAGTAAATATAAGCCCTTTGTTTTCTTTTTTCATATAATTTATAGTTTGATCTACCCCATCCATATTATCTTTAGTGTGGATAGCTTCTGTTATACCTTGTTTATTGAATATATCTTCTATCTTTCCAACTCCAATTACATCTAAGTTAGATTTTTTTATTGTATCTAGAACAGTATCTTCAAATGGGCTTAATGAGTAATCTCTTCTATTTGAAGTTCTTTCAAATTCACCTGGTTTACCTACAAATGGTCTAGCTATTATTCTTGCTACAGCATTTTCTCCCATCATTATTTCCCTTGCAATTTCACACATTTTATAAAGTTCTTCTAATGGTATAATTTCTTCATGTGCTGCAATTTGGAATACACTATCTGCTGAAGTATATACTATAACTTCTCCAGTTTTCATTTGTTGTTCTCCTAGTTCATCTAATATAGCTGTTCCAGACGCAGGCTTATTTCCTATAACTTTTCTATTTGTTTTTCTTTCAAATTCATCTATTATTTCTTTTGGGAATCCATTTTCATATGTTTTAAAAGGAGTTTCGACTAATACTCCTGTCATTTCCCAATGCCCTGTTGTTGTATCTTTTCCCTTAGATACTTCACTAGCTCGTCCAAAAGAACCTATAGGATTATCTATACTGTCTAAACTATCAATTCCATCTATATTACTTAACCCTAATTTTATCATATTAGGTAATTGTATATCTTTATACGCTTTAACTATGTTTCCTAAAGTATTTACATTTACATCTCCAAATTTTTCAGAATCAGGAAGAGCTCCTATTCCCACACTGTCAATTACCATCCATATAACTCTGCTCATAAAATTTCCTCCTAAGTATTAGTTTATTTTCTAGGATGCTTTTCTTTTAACTCTTGTCTTAAATTTTTATCCATACAGTCTAAATAGTGTTGTAAACTAGATAAATTTGTACTCCCTAATATTTTGCTAACTACAGCTATGTTAGCACCCTTATTAAGCAAGTGAATCGCAAATGAATTTCTAAGTATAGTCGGATTAATATTTTTATTTATATTTACCCTATTTGCATGCTTTTTTATAAGTTTCCATAGCCCTTGTCTTGTAAATCTAGACCCATTCGAATTTATAAATAAAGCCTTTTCCTCATAGTTAGTTTTTAAAATCTCATTTCTAGATTCTTTCAAATATTTTTCAATATATTTGCTACTAATTTTAGTTAACGGTATAACCCTTGGGTTTTTACCTATTTTACAACAAATATAACCAAACTCTAAACTTACATCATCAACGTCTAATTCTATTAATTCAGTTACTTTAATTCCTGTCCCATATAAAACTTCAAATATAGCTTTATCTCTTATATTCTTTATATTTTTAAGATCAGGAAAACTTAATAGCGCTTCGACTTCTTCTTCTGATAAAATATCTATTTCTTTTTTTTCTATTTTAGGCTTTTTAATATTTTTAGATACATTCGATTTTGTATACCTATTTAAAAATAAATATTCATAAAAAGATTTTATAGATGATATGCTCCTAGAAATAGTAGCTGTAGACACATCTGTCTTTTCAAGTTCGATTATATAACTTATTATATCATTTTCTGTCGAATCAAATAAGTCAATATTTTTATTTTTTATATATGTTAAATATTTTTTTAAATCTATTAAGTAAGAGTTAACTGTATTTTCAGTTAATTTTCTTACTGATTGTATGTATCTTATATATTCGTCTAGTATTTGCATGTCTTAATCCTTCAAATCTAAAATATTTTTAGTATTGTAATTGATATAGTATTTAAAATAGTTTGAGCTAATATAGTTACAGAAACTATAATTGATGAATTTATTAAATACCTTTTTATAATATATTGGAAATTTGCTTTGTTTTTTCTTTTACTCTCTTGTATAAATTGTCCTAAATATTTAATCGATATAAGTGATAATATTAACATCCCCGGAAGTACAATTAAAATTTTAACTAAAGTTATTAATAAAATTTTAATTGAACCAAACTTCATAGCCAATATAAAACTATTTATAGTATATCCAATTGATATTCCTTTTACTGCAAAAAGAATTAATCCTATCGGAAAAAATATTATACTAATTGTTGCTAAACTAATTCCACCTAAGAAAAACAAGTCCATTTTTAAATTTGAAAAAATTGTATCTTTTAAATTGATATTAGAATTATAAAAATTTGCAGTAGTGGTGATATTGTCACTTACTAACTCCATATAATCTGGAAAAATTTTATTTAGTAAAGATCCTATAGTCACGCATACTATAAAAAGACTTGCTATAAAGATTATTTCCTTATTAATTTTTTCTAAAATATTTCTTTTGCTTATTCTTCTCAAAAATTACAACCCCCTCTTTTGTTCTTACATAATTTCTATGCAACATAAGAGGAGGTTATTCTTAGTTTATAAAAGTTCTTTTGCAAGCAAAAGACCTATAGATGTTTTAGCATCTTCTATATCATTTTTATTAATCATTTCATATGCTTCATTTAGTTCAACTTCATGAACATCGAGAAATTCACCATCTTCTAAGTTCGCTTCTCCTTCTTCTAATTCAGTTGCTAAATAAACATATACCTTTTGATTTGAAAACCCAGCAGATGTGTAGAATTTATGAATCAACCTTATATTATTAGCAGTGTATCCAGTTTCTTCCTTCAACTCTCTAAGTGCACAATCTTTTGGATTTTCTCCTTGTTCTAATTTACCTGCTGGTATTTCCCATATGGCTTTTTCTATAGCTTTTCTATATTGCTTAACTAAAACAACTTTCTTATCATTTGTTACAGCTACTATACCAACAGCACCTGGATGTTCAATTATTTCTCTTTTTTGATACCCTTTTTTTGGTACTTCTACAGTATCTACTTTTAAACTTATAACTTTTCCAGTATATATCCTATCACTACTTACTGTTTGTTCTTCTATTATCATAACAAACCTCCATTAAGTAATATGCCGCATTACTAGCAGCATCGAAAAATTCGCTATCTTGCTCATAATTTCTTCCCATACTTCTAACCTTAAGTCCATAATAACTTAAATCTTCAAAAGTATTTGCCGGCTTTATATATACTATATTATGCTTTTGATTTAAATTATTTTCATTAATTTGTCTATTTACATAACTTAATTTATCTTCGTCTTCTATTCCTATAGGGATATTTACCCCTACATTAACAATTTCATCTAATACAGTTAAACTATGATGGCTTATTCCTACATGTCTATCCCTTTTATCTGCAAAACTTATTCTTGGTATAGCTATAGGATACCCTCCTAACTTTTTAACTGCATCTAATATTGGACCTTGTTCTACCCCTGTAAAACCATATTTAGTTCCAGTTCCTGCAATTCCAGGCCCCATACTTACAAACACTGCATCTGCATTTAATACCTCTTTAGCAGTTATAAGTGCAGAATAAATATTTATACATTCGTAGTCTCCTCCAAATGCATTTCCTATAGTTATAGTCTCATCTATTATGTTTTTAGCTTTTAAACTTTCTACATTTTTACTTAAATATATAGGAAGAGCAGCTCCATCAGTCATTATATAAACAAGTTTTTTATCTGGATTGTATCTTTTAAAAGATGCTGCAAATGGTGTAAGCATACTATGTAGTGTTCCTACAACTACAGGAAGATTTTCTAAGCTCTTAAAATTATTGATTTTATCATGTAGTTCACTATCTTGTTCTTCTACAGAATCAACCTTTACCTGTATAGGAGTATATCTTAATTTCATTATATGTCCACCTGGGGTCATCTCAGACTCAGGCTTAGTTAAGTTCATTATAACAAAATGATATCCACCTGTGCCTAGGCTTAGTTCTACTGCAGTAGTATTTAGTAAAACTTCATCTCCTATACTTATACTTCCCGTCATTTTAGGGTAATTATATGCTTTAGCTTTTTCTCCATTTATAATTACAATTATCTCTTCTAAGTTTTCTGATTTACTTTTTATAGATTCTACTAAACCAATTTTTTTACTTATCATAAGATTACCTTCCTAATCTGTCAATAAAGTTTAGAACCTTATTATTTTCTATTATTTTTGTTAAAGAATATTTTTCAGTTAGTATATGTATAAATACCAAAAATGCTAACCAACCTAATCTTATAGGTTGAGTATATCCTATAGCTACTAAAATACCTATTGAAATACCTAACACATTAGATCCTGTATCTCCCATCATAGCTTTTGCCTTTAAATCGTCTCTAAAGTATATTAATACACTTGGTAATAAAATAAATAGTAATCCTTTAGGATACCCTGATAATGTTAAAAGTAAAATAATTGCTATAAGTAAATATACTTTTATAGCCCTTCCTGGTCTTAAATCTAATAAATTCATTAAGTTTGTAGATAATGCTATTATTAAAGTATTTATTACTATGTCTACAATATCTTTAGATATAGCTACTGATATTGTTAACCCTACAAATCCTCCAAATAAAGCTTTAAATCCACCTGTAGTTAGTGTTCCCTTAAGTAAGCTTTTAAAGTGTCCTTTTAAGCCGCTTACATCCCTATTTCCGATAATGTCATCTAGTATACCAACTAGACACATAGACATTAATCCAAATATGTATAAAAACACATATACTAAATCATTAAAATTCTTGGTGAAATATATTAATATTATGGCATTTATAACTATTGTTGGCAAAAATACCAGTCCCATACTTACAGGAATCATATCTTTTTTGTAATTTGGTCTTATGACATTGCTGTCTATTAACATATTTCTAAAAAATGGCATAACAACGTATGTAACTAACATACCAACCAGTAGCATTATTATATATATTATCTTTGAATTCAATAACACTACCTCCATTCTTTTCTTTTCTTATTAGCAATTTTTTTAATATGATAAAATTGCTTACCTCTGTGTATAAAACCTTTTAAGTCTCTTCCAGTTTCATTGTGAGTCATATTTACTAATACTTCTTTTATTGTAAATCCATGTTTAAGAATATCTATTGTCATACCAACTTCCACTCCATACCCATAAGGTATTTCATCAAACTTTTCTAACACTTCTCTTTTAAATATTCTTTGACCTGATATTGTTGCATCTAGTTCTACACCTGTCATTTCAAAAACAGATTCTTTTGCTAATCTTTTTACAAATCCCATTCCACCTTTTTTCTTTGCTGGAGGGAATTTAGCTATTGTCACATCTACTTCATTATTTAGTACAGGTTTTATAAGTTTTATAATTTCACTTGAAGAACTTCCCAAGTCTCCATCTAAAAAACCTATAACATTAGCATTTTCCATAGCTATTTTTAAACCATAGTTCAATGCATATCCTTTACCTCTATTTCTATCTAATCTAAAAAATTTAATTTTATCATTTGTTATAGATTTTGCAATTTGTTCAGTATTATCACTTGACCCATCATCTACAACTATTATTTCATTAATTTCGCTAATACCTACTATACCTAGAAGTGTATCTTTTATTCTAGCTTCTTCATTATATGCAGGTATTATTATACTAACATAAGGATTCATAGTTACATCTCCTTTATTTTTACTTAAATGGTATCACAGAGTCAACTTTTTCTCCAGCACCAAAGTTACCTTTATCTACAGAATCTCTAAGAGAATAAACTAGTGCTATTTTCCCTAATCCTTGTTCTGAATTATTTATAGTTGGTACTTTATCTTTTTTATATTTTTCAATATCTGAGAATTTAACGTCGCTTTTTTGAGTCATTACTATGTATTTATCTTGACCTTTGAACTTATTAATTAAGTTTTTATCAATACTTTCATATTTATTCGAAGAGTCATTAGTATTTCCAGAAGCTAAAACGACTTGAGTGTAATCTATATAGTTTTCTGATATAGAATTGATTTTTATCATATCTAATTTTTCAAGTGCTTGTAATTTAGAAATAGCATTTTCTTCTTTTAAACAGTCTACCATATAACTTATTACGTCTTTACTAGTTTTTAAGCTTGAATTAGTTATACTTGAAAGTTCTTTTATTTTATCTTTATTATTTATATTATCTTTTATTACAATATTAAATGCTATTGAACCATTAGCATCTGTTATAGTATTAGATACATCTTGTATATAATCATAGTTTTCTGTAGTAGTAATTATTCCTATATTTTTATCTTGCAACTCATCTTTTATTAATTTTACATAATTGTCGTTTACATATTCCACTAATTTATTATATTCTTCATCTTTTGTATCTAATTTCTTTTCTAAATCGTTATTAGTATTTTTAATTTCTTCAAACTTATTATCTAAATCATTAATTATCGAAGCTTGTTGCTTACTAAGTTCTTGATCATAATTTAAATTAAAACCAACTAACATACCTATTCCTAATGCAATAAATATAGCTCCAATGGTTACTATATAGTACTTCATATTTATATGCATGGTAATCCTCCTTAAATTGTTACATCTGTAATAATAATCTAATTTTTAATTGCATAAGATGCATAAATTGTTGAACACTTGGTGAAAACGAAGCAAGTATGAAAACTGGAAATAATGCAGTAGCTATTAATGCCCATATATACTTTAATTTTAATTTACTTCTATAAAGTAAGTTTACACCTTTTGCATCTATAAGTTTTGATCCTATTTTTAATCTAACTAAGAATGTACTTGCCATTCCTGGTCTACCTTTTTCAAGAAAGTCTATCATATTTGAGTGGGTACCTACAGCTACTATTAATTCAGCTTTATATTCGTAAGCTGTAAGCATAGCTATATCTTCGCTTGTACCTGGTGCTGGAAAAACTATGGCATCTAACCCTAAATCTTGAACTCTCTTTAATCCTGGAGCTCTTCCATCTGTATACGCATGTACAACTATTTCTTTAGCCTTCTTTAAGGCTTCATCACTTACGCTATCCATATCTCCAACAATTACATCTGGAGTATATCCAAACTCTAAAAGAGCATCAGCACCACCATCTACTCCTACCAATATAGGTTTCATTTCTTCTATATACGATATTATAGTGCTTAAATCTTGTTTGTAGTCTTGCCCTCTTACGACAATTAGTACATGTCTATTTTTATAATCAGTGTTTACTTCTGGTATTTCTACTTCACCAAGAATAAAACCTTTTTCTTTTTTAGCATAATCTATAGTATTATCTATAAATCTGTCTAGCTCTACAGATAAGTTTTCATATGCTAATTTAATCTTGTTATCTACAACATTTTTATCTAATATTTCTCCTTGTCCTAGAAGTTTTCCATCTCTGTAAATTTTACCATCTACAACTTCTATAACTTGGCCTTCTTCTAAATCGTTAAATAATCCTTCTCCTATATTATCTACAATAAGTATATTTTTATCTACAAGTATCCCCGGGCCTTTATTCGGATATCTTCCACTTATAGACTGAGATGCATTTATAACGAGCTTTATCTTTCCCTCTACTAATGAATTTGCAGCAACTTCATCTATATCTTTATGATTTATGACCGCTATTTCTCCGCCAGTAAGTCGCTTTGCAAGCCTTTTAGTTTTTCTGTCTACCTTAATAGGGGCTTCGACTCTCATACTTAAAACCTCCATCTTTCGTTTTTGAAATCACATTACATTATAGCATTATTTTACAACAATTTAAATAATTAAAATTGTCATCTAAATTGACTTATCATTTATCATTTCAATTAGCTTTAATTTGTCATTAAGTTCAGAATTTTCAATAACTAGTTCTAATAAAGCATTGAGCTTTATTCCAATATCTTTACCCTTATATCCTAAAGCCTTTAAATCATTACCATTTACAGATAATGATTTCAGTTCATAGCATTCATTATTTTTTTCTACTTCGTCTATTATTTCATATATTTTAGTGTTATCTTTGTTATTTAAAATTTCGTTGATTTTTAATATATACATAAAATTAATTTTCCCAAATTTATTTAAATATTTTTTCACATTTTTTTTAGACTTTTTTAAATCTATATCTATATTTTCTATGATTTTTTCACATTGGATTCTAATATTATTTGAATATTTTAGAAGTTTTAAAAATTGCTTACCTTTATATGTGTCTCCCATTAAATATGTAAATATACCTAATCTTAAAATTAAGTCCTTATTGCAAACTTTAACCTTATTAAGTTTATTTTCTTCTATATTGATATCATAAAGATTTAATACATCAAATATTCCTGCATCATATAGTATATATATCTTCTCTGGATTATCACTTAACAATATTTTGTTAATTTCTTCTTGAATCCTTTCATAGCTTACACTAGAAATTAAATTTATATTTTTATAAATAGCCTCCATAGTATTTTTCTCTATTTCAAATGCTAGTTTTGCACTAAACCTTACAGCTCTTATAATTCTAAGCCCATCTTCTTTAAATCTCTTCTCAGGACTTCCTACTGTCTTTATTAATTTCTTGTTTATATCTCGTATTCCTTCAAATTCATCCACTAATCCTACTTTAGAATTATATGCCATTGCATTTATAGTGAAGTCTCTTCTCTCTAGGTCTTTTTTTATATTACTTGTAAACTCTACCTTATCAGGTCTTCTATTATCTTTATATTCTCCATCAATCCTATATGTAGTAATTTCATATTCAGACTTATTTTTTATAATTGTAACAGTTCCATGTTTAATTCCAGTTTCTATCACTTTATAGTTTTTAAATATATCTATGATTTCATTTGGATTTGCATTAGTTGTAATATCATAATCATTTGGAACTAATCCTATTACAGAATCTCTAACACATCCTCCAACTATAAATGCTTCATATCCATTATTGTAAATTTCTTCTATTAATTCTTCTACATCTTTTGGTATTTTAATTTTCATTTTTTCACCTCTATAATTAAGTATTTATAGTTTACTCATTTGCAAAAAAAATAAAGCCTTCATTTTATGAAGGCTTTATTTTGTATCTATTTTACCATACTATGTTCTAATCTTAATTTATCTGCTATCATTGCAATAAATTCTGAGTTTGTTGGTTTTCCTTTAGTATTATGAACTGTGTACCCAAACAATTGATTTATAGTATCTACTTTACCTCTACTCCAAGCTACTTCTATAGCATGTCTTATTGCTCTTTCAACTCTACTTGGAGTTGTGTTAAATTTCTTAGCTATACTTGGATATAACTCTTTTGTAACAGCTCCTAATAACTCTACATTATCAATAACCATTTTTATCGCTTCTCTTAAATATAAATAGCCTTTAATATGTGCTGGAACCCCTATTTCATGTATTATGTTAGTTATTTCTGTTTCTATATTACCCACATTTTTAACGAAATCAGTCTTAGTCATTTTTATATCCATACTACCCCTAGATTTTGACTCAACAACTGTATTTTTATTTGAAACTAAACCTCTTATTCTATTTATAAATATAACAAAATCAAAAGGTTTAACGATATAATAATCAGCACCTAAGTTTATTGCACTTTGAGTTATTTTATCTTGACCTACAGCAGATAAAACTATTATTTTTGGCATTTTTGCTAGATTCATAGAGTTTAACTTTTCTATTACCCCTAACCCATCAAGATGTGGCATAATAACATCTAAAACTAATACATCTGGTTGTGTTCTAGACACTAAATCTAATGCTTCTATTCCATCCTTAGCAATTCCTAATATTTCTATATCGTCCTCATTCGATAGATATTCTCTTAACACTTGACAAAAATCCCTGTTATCATCAGCTAAAACTATTTTTATTTTTTCGTTCATTAAATTTCCCCCCATAGAATTTATAAATTTATTTAAATATTATTTTTTTCTCTAATTAACTTATTCGACATTTAGTAAATATATTCCTTCTGTTTATTTTGTTTTTATACATATATTTATATTATCATCTTATCTATAAAAATTCCATATCCTATTTTAGAGTTATCTAGAAAAACATGAGTTAGTGCACCGATTATTTTATTATTTTGTATTATAGGCGCTCCACTCATACCTTGCACTATTCCTCCAGTATAATTAATTAACCTTTCATCAGTAACTTCAATAACCATATCTTTTCCATCATTTTTATTGGTATAATTTACTTTTTTAATATTCACATCGTATTTTTCTACTTCTCCACTTTCATTTTGAAACAAAATATTAGCCTTACCAGTTTGTATTTCTTTTTTATTGCCTACTTCTATCATATTATATTTTCTGCTATTATCATATGTCGTTAATTTTCCATTTATACCAAATTTGTTATTTTTATCGAAATATCCAATATGTTTCTCGTCACTAAAATCTGCTTTGATATGCCCTACGTATCCATCTTTCCCCTTCAAAATTTTAGTATCTTTAGCATTATATATTTTTCCACTTTTTACTTTTATTAGTTCATTAATATCTTTGTCTTTTATTGCATGTCCTAATGCCCCAAAATTACTACTTTCAGGATCATAAAATGTCATAGTTCCAATTCCAGAAATTTTATCTCTTATCCATATACCTAATTTGTATTCTCCATTTATTTTATTTACTTTTAGCTTTTTATTAAAATATCCTCCATCTCTGTTTATAACAGCATCTACATAATTTTTTTTACATTTATTTAAAATTTTTTTTACATCTTGATTACTATTTACATTTATACCTTCTATACTTACTATACTATCTCCAGATCTTATTCCACCTATGTATTCTTCACTATCTAATATCAAAACACCTTCAGTATTAGCACTTATCCCAATAATATTACCCATAGGGACTAAATATTTCTTCTCTTTTTCACTACTATTAATATTATTTGAAATCCCTAGTATAAATAGAATTATAGATGCTACTAAAATAATATATCTTTTTTTCATTTATTTTTTACAACCCTTTCTAAATAAACTTATGTACATATAATTCCAATTTATCTAAATTTTATCCATTTCTATTGTAAAAAATAAGAAGGCACCTAATTAGGTACCTTCTTTGCCAATTCTATTATTTCACTTGCATGTTCCATAGTTTTTTCAGTTATATTGCTTCCTGCTATTAATCTAGCTATTTCATCTTTTCTTTCTTCATCATTTAACTTACTAATTACTGTAAATGTTCTATCTGTAGATGTTTTTTTCTCTATACAATAGTGAGTATCTGCATTAGCTGCTATTTGAGGTAAATGAGTTATACAAAGAATTTGTTTTTTCTTTGCTATAACAGATAACTTCTCGCCTACAATTTGTGCAGCTATTCCACTTATTCCAGTATCTATCTCATCAAAAACTAAAGTATCTATTTCATCTATATCTGCTAATATCGTTTTAAAAGCAAGCATAAATCTAGACATTTCTCCGCCTGATGCAACTTTGTAAATTGGCTTTATATCCTCACCTAAGTTAAATGATATCATAAATTCAATGTCGTCTTGTCCTTTTGAATTAAATGATATCTCATCAAATGAAACCTCAAATACAACATTTTTCATATTTAAACTTTTAAGTTCATATAATAATTTTTCTTGAAGATCTTTTGCTATAAGCTTTCTATCTTCAGTTAATTTATCCGCCTTAACTTTTAGCATACCTTCTATGCTTTTCAATTTAGATTTTAATTCTTCAACTTTTTCATCTCTATTTAAAATCTCATCTAATCTATTTGCAACTTTCTCTTTATACTCTAAAATTTCTTCTATTGTATCTCCATATTTTCTTCTTAGAGTATTAATTTCATCAACTCTTTGTTCTATTTGTTCTAGCTCATATGGAGAAAAATCTATACTTTCTTTATACCCTCTTATATCCCTAGATATATCTTGCAATTCATACATTATTCTTTCTATAGTTTCATTGTACTCACTCAGTTTGTCATCATATTGAGATATTGATCCTAAATCTCCTAAAGATTTAGAAATAAGATCAACAGAGTTTATGCTTCCATCATATAAATTTATATATGCATTATTTAGGTTTTTGTATATTTTTTCTCCATTTCTATATACTTCTCTTTGTTTTAATAAATCTTCATATTCATTAGAATTTAAATTTGCAGATTCTATTTCATTTATTTGAAACTGAATTAAATCTATTTCTCTTTGAATTTGCATATCATCTTTATTTTCAGTTAATATATTTAATGCTTTTTTTACTTCATTGTATTCATGATAAATATTTTCATAATCGATTTTAGAATTATATAGTTTTTCCTCTCCAAATAAATCTAAAAAATCTATATGTGTATCTTTATTAAATAAAACTTGATTTTGATGTTGTCCATGTATATCTATTAAATAAGTTGATATTTCTTTTAAAAAAGATACCTTTACATTTCTTCCATTTATTCTAGATATACTCTTTCCATCATCAAAAATTTCTCTGCTTATTATTATTTGACTATCTTCATCTATATCTATACCATTTTCTAATAACTTCACCTTTAATTTTGAATTATTTACATCAAATAAGGCTTCTACTAAACCTTTATTTGTTCCTTTTCTCAGAAAAGATCTGTCATATTTACCGCCTAAACATAACCCAAGCGCTCCTATAATAATCGACTTACCTGACCCAGTTTCTCCAGTTAATATGTTTAAGTTTTTATCTAAATTTAACCTTAATTCATCTATTAAGGCACAGTTTTTCATATATAATTCAAGGATCAATTTAAATCCCCCTCTTTACTACATTAAATTATGAGAATTATCTACAACTCTATTTATCACTTGTTTAAACTCTTCTTTATTAAACTCATATCCATCATTTGAATTTTTTAAGTGAATTAAATATTCAATATTTCCTTCTGGTCCTTTAATAGGAGAATAGTCAAGTCCAAGTATTTCAAATCCTGCCTCTACAGCAAAATCAGATATTTTTTCTATAACCTCTATATGTGTAGACTTTTCTCTAACTACACCTTTTTTACCTACTTTTTCTCTTCCCGCTTCAAATTGAGGTTTTATTAAAGCTACTATCTGTCCACTAGATTCTAAAAGTTCTTTAGCTTTTGGTAAAACTAATTTAAGTGATATAAAAGATACATCAATAGATGCAAATTGTCCAAATTCTTTAGTATCTTCTATAGTTACATGTCTTATATTAGTTCTTTCCATGCATACAACTCTTTCATCTTGTCTAAGTTTCCATGCTAATTGTCCATACCCAACATCAATTGAAAAGACTTTAATCGCACCATTTTGAAGCATGCAATCTGTAAATCCTCCAGTTGAGGCTCCTATATCTAAACATATCTTGTTCTCTAAAGATATATCAAAATTTTTCATAGCTTTTTCTAACTTTAATCCGCCTCTACTAACGTATGGTATTGGATTTCCTTTTACCTCTATTTTACTATCTTCTTTAACCTCAAAACCAGCCTTGTCACATCTTTGGTTATCTACGAAAACCAATCCAGCCATTATTGCTTTTTTTGCTCTTTCTCTACTATCAAAAAATCCTTGCTCTACAAGTAATATGTCTATTCTTTTTTTCATAAATACTACCTTTCTATTTTAATAAACCCTCAATTTCGCTCGCTATACATCTTGGTGAGATTCCACAACTTTCATATAAAGAGTTTACATCTCCATGAGGAACAAATTCATCTTTTATCCCTATATTTATAATTTCATTTCCAAGCTTATTGTCTATTATAAATTTGTTTATTCTACTTCCAAATCCACCAGTAATTACATTATCTTCTACAGTAACTATATACTTATGATTTTTAGCTAATTCTGTTATCATATTTTCATCTATTGGCTTTAAAAATCTAGCATTTACAAGTGTAGGATTTATACCAACATTATTCAATATATCTATTGCTTCTATTGATTGTTTAACCATATTTCCAATAGCTAATATTAATACATCTTTTCCTTGATTAATAATTTCATATTTACCAAGCTTTATAGGTTCATAACTACCTTTATCTATATAGTAACTATTTCCTCTAGGGTATCTAATAGCCATAGGCCCATCTATTTCAAGTGATAAGTCCATCATTAATTCAAGTTCTTTAGTATCTTTAGGTGCCATCACAACTATATTCGGCACATTGTTTAAATAACTTAAGTCAAATATTCCATGATGAGTTTCTCCATCATTTCCTACAAGACCAGCTCTATCAATTAATAGTTTTACATTTTTATTAGTTATAGCCATATCATGAATTATCTGATCATACCCTCTTTGTAAAAAAGATGAGTATACAGCAAAGTATGGTTTCATACCTGCCTTAGCAAGGCCACAACTAAATGTTACGGCATGTTGCTCAGCTATCCCAACATCATAGTATCTTTTAGGGAACTTTTTCCCAAAATCAATCAATCCCGTACCTGAAGGCATAGCAGCTGTTATTGCAACTATTTTTTCATCTTTACTTGCTAATTGAATCAATTTATCTCCTACAGCTTTAGATATACTTTTTGTTGATGATGGATTTAAACCTGTTTTTATATCAAACTTAGATACTCCATGATATTTATGAGGTTGATCCTCTGCAAATTTATATCCTTTACCTTTTTTTGTTATTACATGTAATAATGTTGGTCCATTTTTTCTTTTAGCTTTCTTTAAAGCCCTTGTTATTTCATCTATATCATGCCCATCTATAGGCCCTAGGTAATCTATGCCTAATGAATCAAAAAAAGCACAGTCTTGTAAAGCAAATTTACTTTTTATACTATCTTTTACTTTACTAGCTGTTTTTGATATCATATTTCCTGCTGGAGTAACATTTAGTATTTTCTCAACTTCATCTTTCATTTTATTCATAGTCGAAGTTTTTATTATAGAAGATAAATGTTTAGACATTCCTCCTACATTCTCATCTATAGACATTTCATTGTCATTTAAAATAACAATCATATTAGGTTTTATCTCTCCTAAATGATTTAAAGCCTCTAGGGCCATACCTCCTGTTATAGATCCATCTCCAATTATAGATATAACAGAATAATCTTCTCCATTTATATCTCTAGCACAAGCAAGCCCTGCTCCAACAGATATAGACGTACTACTATGACCAGTATCAAATATATCATGCTCACTTTCACATTCTTTTGGAAATCCACTTAATCCATTGAATTTTCTTAGCGTATCAAATTTATCTTTTCTTCCTGTTAATATTTTATGAACATAAGATTGATGTCCTACATCCCATATAAATTTGTCTTTTGGACTGTTAAACACTTTATGTAAAGCTAAAGTAAGTTCTACAACTCCTAAATTAGATGCTAAGTGTCCACCAGTATCTGATACTGATCTTACTAAAAATTTTCTTATGTCCTTAGCTAGTAAATCTAATTCTTTTGTGTCCATATTTTTTATATCATCAGGAGAATTCACATTATCTAAATAATTATACATATTTTCTCACCTTTTTATCTAAGTAGTTTTGCCTTAGCATTTTATTTAAATACTAAGGCTGTAATTATTCCCAAAATAGCTCCAAAAAAAACTTCTATAGGCGTATGTCCTACTAATTCTTTCAACTTCTTATGTTCTATATGCTTTCTATGTTGAAGGTCATCTACTATTTGATTTAATATAACTGCTTGTTTTCCAACTGCACGTCTAACGCCTGATGCATCATACATTATTATCATCGAAAAAACAGCAACTACAGCAAATTCGGTTGATGAAAACCCACAATCTATTCCAACTAATGTAGATAGAGAAGTTACAAATGAACTGTGAGAACTTGGCATTCCTCCAGAAGTAAAAATTCTAGAAATTTGAATTCGCTTTTCGTCCCCAGTAAAAACTTTAAATAACTGTGCTAGAAAACATGCAAGCATACTTATTCCTAACACTTTGTTGCTAAAAATATCCGAAATAAAACTCATTTTTCCTCCTTAATACTCTCTATCTACTATATACTCTGCTAATCCATTTAAAAATGCATTGTCTTTACTCATTTGATTTATGCTAGCTTTAGCTTCTTTTATTAATTGATTTGCGACCTCTTTAGATTTTTCAAGTCCAATTAAAGATGGATAAGTAGATTTTTCATTATCTATATCACTTCCGACGTTCTTACCTAATTTTGCTTCATCTCCAACAATATCTAATATATCATCTACTATTTGGAATGATAATCCTATATTTTTTGCATATTTAGTTATATCTTCTAGTTGTTTATCTGTAGCATTACCTATTATCGCTCCAGCTCTCATACACCCAATAATTATAGCTGCTGTTTTATTCATATGTATAAAGTCTAGTTTATCCATATCTATCTTTTTGCCTTCGCTTTCAATATCGACAACTTGTCCACCTATCATACCATATATACCAGCTGATTTTGCAATCTCATTTATAGCTTTTAAGTATTTTTCTGGATCGTTTTTCCCTATCGATTCTTTTAACATAATTTCATAAGCATAGTTTAAAAGACCATCTCCAGCAAGGATTGCCATAGCTTCTCCATATACCTTATGATTTGTTTTTCTACCTCTTCTTAAATCATCATTATCAAGAGCTGGAAGATCATCATGTATTAAAGAATATGTATGTACCATTTCAATTGCTACTGCAAATGCAATAGCATCTTCCTCTTCTCCTCCAACTATTTTACATGCTTCTAATGTAAGTATTGGTCTTAACCTTTTTCCTCCAGCTTTTAAACTGTAATTCATAGATTCAAAAATTTTTTTTTGATACCCTTCTTCTTTTGGCATATATTCATTTAATATCTGTTCAATTTTATTAACTCTATTTTTTAATTCACAATTAAAGTTCATATCTACTCCTCCTTTATACTAAAAGGTATTTCTTTACCGTCTTTATCGAATTTGTTAATTGTTAGGTTGGCATTATCTAATAATTTATTACAATGCCTGTAAAGCTTTATGCCTTCTTCGTATAAGTTAAGAGATTCATCTAAACTAGTTGTACCACTTTCTAGTTTAATTAATATATCTTCTAGCTCTTTATAAGCCTCTTCATAAGATAAGTTCATTTCTATACCTCTTTAACGTTTATTTTTTCAACTTTACAATTTAAATCTCCATCTTTAAGTTTAAGTTCTATACTATCGTCTATATTTACTTGATTTACTCTATTTATTATAGTTCCATCTTTTTGTGCTATACTATACCCTCTATCTAGAGTTGATAAAGGACTTAAACTATGCAATATAGCACCTGATGATTTTAAGTCATTCTTTTTTAAATCAATTGTATCTTTTATCTCATTAGTTATTTTATCATATATTAGATCTATTTGTATAATTTTATCTCTTATTATATAAGACTTAACAATAGTATTAATTTTATCAATTATATTTTCTAACTTATTTTTATCTAAGTTTGATTGATTAATTAAAGCTTTATTAATTCTTGATTTTATATTTTCTAATTTATATATTAAATCTTCTATATTTGGAGTAGCAATTTCGGCAGCTGCAGATGGAGTAGGTGCTCTCATATCTGATACAAAATCTGCTATTGTAAAATCTGTCTCATGTCCAACTGCAGATATTATAGGTATTTTTGAATTAAAAATTTCCCTAGCTACATCTTCTTCATTAAAAGACCATAATTCCTCTATAGATCCACCGCCACGACCTATTATTATTGTATCTACATTATTAACATTATTAAAAAATCTAATCCCTTTACATATTTCTTGAGATGAATTTCTCCCTTGAACAGATACTGGATATAGTTTTATTCCTACTTTTGGATATCTTCTTTTTATAACATTTATTATATCTCTAATTACAGCTCCTGTTTCAGATGTAACCACCCCTATATTCTTAGGCATAATTGGTATAACTTTTTTGTACTTTATATCAAACAAACCCTCTTTGCTTAACTTTTCTTTAAGCTTATTAAACTCTAAATACAAACTTCCAACTCCATCTATCTCTATAGATTCTATATATAATTGGTATGACCCATCTCTTTCGTACACAGATATATATCCAGTTGCAATAACCTTTGTTCCATCTTCTAGTCCCAAACTATCATCATAATTACTTTTAAATATTACACAACTAATTTTAGATGATTGATCTTTTAGCGTAAGATAAACATTTTTACTACTATGAACTTTAAAGTTTGAAATTTCTCCCTTTATTTTTAAATTGTATAAAATAGCATCATTACTTAAAATTCTTTTAATATATGAATTGACCTCACTAACTTCTAAAGCTCTTAATTTCATGATTATTCTCCTATAAATTTATCCAGACCTATTTTAGCACATCCCACAGCATTATCTGTACTATACTCACTTTTAGTAAAATAGCAGTTTATTTTATCCTTTCTTAACTTTTTAACCAAGTTATTTTTTATATATTCACTAGATGATACCCCTCCTACAAATACAACTTCATAAATATTATTTTCTTCACATAAATAAATAAGTGTTTTACCTAAATTTCTAACAATTGCATCCATTAGCAGTTTAGATATAAATTTATCGCTACAAGTATTAATTAACTTATCCAATTGATTTTCTATTCCTGATAAATTCATATATCCATTTTTAACAGATGTTTTTATACCTACTTCAATTTTTTCATTACACTCTATGGCATTTTTATCAATATATTTTCCACAAGGAAACTTATATCCTAATTTCACACCTAACCTATCTATTAATTGTCCAAAACTTATATCTCGACTTCCACCAATTATTTCTATCTCTAACCCATTTACAATATTTTTAACTAATAATATTTCTGTTGTTCCACCTGACATATGTACAGAAATAAATTTTTTTTGACTTTTCAACTTATTATTTATTAAACTAGCATAGATATGATTTTCTTGATGCGTTGTAGTGTATAAGTTTATAGAATTCATACTGCTTAGTAATTTTGCAAAATTGTATCCTACCGTAAATGCTGGCATATAAGAATCAGTTACCGGTCTAGGTTTCTTAGATGCACAAACTCCAACTACATCATACTCCTTCATTAAATCATTTAAACTTTCACTTAGTTTTCCTAAATTGTTCACGTGCTGAAAAACCATCTCACTTTGTCTTAATCCTTTTGCTTTATCTCCTACTTCTAACATTATTTTTTTATTGAATATTACATTGTTTTCTAAAGATATAGCTGCTATCGAAGTCGTATAGCAGCTAGTATCAATTCCTATTATTATTTTTTTACTTTTCTCCGATTTCATTTACAACACTACCTAATATTCCATTTATAAATTTAGGAGATTTATCATCACAATAAAGTTTAGCTAATTCTATAGCTTCATTTATTGAAACTTTTGTAGGTATATTTGGAACATATAAAATTTCGCACACTGCAAGTCTAAGGATTGCTAGATCAACTTTGGCCATTCTATTTATTGTCCAGTTTTTAGCATATTTGCTTATTAATTCATCTATAGTAGATTTGTTTAACTCAAAATTCTTAACCATTTCATTTAAGTATTTTCTATCTATTATTTCATCTAATTGACTTTCATTTAGTTCAACATCTGCTTCATCTGAAAATTGTAATTTAAGTTCCTCATATCTATTTTTTATATATTCAAAGTTATCGTTTAAGAAATTTTCTAATTGTGAGTTTATATCTTCTCCGCCCTCTTTATTTATGTCTATTTGGTATATAAACTTCATCATATACTCTCTTGTTGTTATCATTTTCGCCTTTTTCATTTGATTCTTCCTCCTTTGAATTTATTATATACATATTTACTCATAAAAAAACCCTCTGATTTTCAGAGGGTCATATTAATTTATCATAGATGCTTACTTTGATTCCGCCTTATCAACTTTTTCTTTTTTAAAGTTGATACCTTGAACATGTATATTAACTTGAGAAACTTTTAAACCAGTCATTGTTTCAACTGTGTTTTTTACATTTTCCTGTACTTTAAAAGCTATGTCAGGTATAGATATTCCATAATCAATTATTATCATAACATCTAAGACAACTTCGTCTTCCTCTATTTGTATCTTAACTCCATTGTTCTTTAGCAATTTATCTGTGAAAGTCGATGTAGTTTCTACTCCTTCTACTTCTATAGCTGCAAGACCTGCTATAGTAGCAATGACATCATTTGATATCTTAACTTGGCCAAAGTTATTATTTTCCATCATATATCACATCCCTATATAAACTATTTTATTATATAATAATACCAAATAGTAAATTACTTTGCAACAAAAAACGCCCCAGTCTAACTAGGGCTTTTATACTTATTTTGCTTTGTTGCTCATAACCTTTATGTTCTCATGCTTAGTTTTAGCTTCATTAGCCACTAAATCAAATATTTTAGCTGCCTCTTGTTGTTCTAATTCTTTTTCATTTACTACTACATTTACTATTTCATTATTTATGTAAACTAGTGAATTTTCAAACCCTTTTGCCCCTAGTAAATTTTCTATTTTTAACTCTAGCTCTTGATCTTTAACTAATTGTAACTTCATGTTTGAAGCTTGCTTTCTTGTTTCTTCTGCAGTTGATGGATTATTTATTATTTCATTTAAATCCTCAGTTAATTCATTTCTTTGTTTCTCTCTATTCATTTTCATATCTATTGCATATGATGCCTTTTTCATTTTTTTATCTGAAGTCATTTGCTTTTCAATTTCTTTACTTGTTTCCTTTACCTTTTCATTTACTACAGTTTCTTTGCTATCTACAACCTTAACATCTTTTTTATCATTATTTTTTTTAGCTTGTTCTTGTTCATACATTTCCATTTCTTTTGATGCTTCTAATACAGACTTTTTGCTTAAGTTATAATTTACTGTCCCAACTACTACTAACATTAGTGTTAGTACCATAACGACAAATCCTCTACTTTTAAATATACCCTTATTAAACTTCATTTGTATTCCCCCTAATTTTAAATTTATTCTCTTGTAATATTTATATGTACGAGCTTTATTATTATGATTATTTTTTAATTTATTTTGAATATATTTCTACTTGATGTCCAGAGACTTGAAGTGCTGTTTGAACTGCTGAATATAAATTTTCTTTAATTAAAGGATCCTTAGCTCCACTTGACACTACTAAAACTCCTTTTATTTCTGGTCCTGAGGTTTTTATAACAACAGGTTTATTTTCCCCAGATGTTATCATCGTCTTATTTTCACTAGATGTTGTTACAGTTCTTTCTCCTCCTTTTGCATCTTTTTCTGTTGTTTCCTCTTTAGTTGCATTTGAGTTAAATGCAGGTTCAATTTGCTCGCTAGCTGCAAATGTTATCATAACATCTACATCTCCAGCTCCTTCTATTTTTGATAATATTGTTTTTAGTTTACTTTCTAGATCATCCTTTTCTTTAACCTGAACATTTTTAACACTTGTGCTCTTTTCTTCCTTAAAAGCTTCTTTTTCTTTATTATCAGTTGGTTTTTTAGAAAAAATAACAAGTCCCATAATACATGCAAATGACACTGCTGCTAATGTATATATTTTTTTCTTGTCTTCTTCTTTAAAATTTTTAAACATTTTTTCATCCCCTATCAATCAATTTCTATGTTTTCAATTGATATATCAAGTATGTCTACTAAACTCTCTTTCATCTCTGTTTTAGATTTTCCATTTGATTCTTCATTAAATACTTGCTTATCTTCTTCATCATTACTAGATTGTACATTCTTTGTTTTACCTTCATTACTACTTTTTTCTTTTACTTTTACTTTATTTATATCATTTCCATCTACGTCTATGTCTTCTAATTCGTATCCATACTCATCTAGCTTAAGTTGCAATATGCTTTTTATACCCTCTTCATATCCAGACTTTAAACTTTCATTACCAGTATCTTTTGATAACTTATTCATACTATCTATATATTCTTGATTGTACTTAGTATATGTTTTTAAAATTCTATCTTCTAGACTTATTCCATCCGAAAAAAAGTTAATTATTGGTGTTATAACTATAAATATAAATATAAAATTTAATACTAAGTTTATGTACGACTTAATTTTAGAGGATGGTAAAACCATATTAACTATATTAACTATAAAAGCAGCAATTAAAATGCTGATTATCCAAGATTTTACACTTTCTAACACAAGTTCCTCCTTTATTGAGCTACGACACTAATAGATATTACTATTGCTATCGTAACAAAAAACATTATTGTTATAGCGATTATACAACCTAACATTATAGCCATTAAATTTGAGATTTCATTTAAAAAATTAGATATATTTTCTTCTCCAACTGGCTCTACAATCATAGCTGATGCTTTATATACCAAGATTATTGAAATTATTTTTACTATAGGTATAAGGCATATTCCTATAAGAATTATCAGCCCGACTCCTCCAAATAAATTTTTTATTAACTGTGAAGATGATAGAATTATATCAAAGGAATCTGAAACAAACCCCCCTACAACAGGTATAAAATTTCCTATAGCAAATTTAGTGCTCTTTATAGCAAATCCATCTAAACTTTTTACATACATACCCTGCATAGAAACAAGTCCTAAATATATGGTGAATATCGCTCCAATTGTTATTAAGTTTATTTGCTTTATAAATGATGATAATTTTTTTAGTTTTATGCTACTCGAAATATTATTGATAACTAATACTGCAAATCCTATGGTAATAGAAATGAATAAAAAGTTTTTAAATACTATATTTATAAATGTTACTCCACCCATAAATATAGGTGTCATAACCGTAGATGTAATTGGAAATCCCATAACTACTAAAAATGTGATTAAAATAGGCATTACAATCTGCATCAAACTAATCATACTATCAATAGTATTATTACAAATATTTAAGACATCTTTAAAGCCAACTAAGGTTAATGTTACCATGACTATAAAAACTATATATGTAGTCACTTGACTTACTGCTCCAGATGAAAATGAATTGTCTAAACTTTTTAAAATAGATGATAAAAGAGCTAAAACAAATATTATGGAAGCTACTTTTAGACTTGCTTTTAATTCTTCAAATAAAAATACCTTAAACCCCTCTTTGTTAAATAAATCTAGCATAGTTTTTTTACCTGATATTAAATCTTTTACAAAAGTTTTTAAGTCCACGTCTACAAGTAAATCTTCTTCCTTTATATGCTTTTGTATATCTTCTAAGTTAATTTTATTTAGTTGCTTGGTTATATATGAATCCACACTATCTTTTATTTCTTCTTCGTTTGCAAAAGAAATACTTGTAAATGTAAATCCAATTAGTATGCACATAGTTATACTAATTAATATTTTTTTCATATGTATTCATTCTCCTATGGGATTATATTTAAAATCATATCTATTATAGATACTAAAATAGGGAATGACATTGTCATGACTATAATCTTTCCTCCAAATTCAAGCTTAGATGCTATATTCCCTTCTCCGCAATCTTTACAAATTTGAATTGCAAACTCCATTAAATAAGCTATACCAATTAGTTTTATTATTAGCGATATATACATAGTAGGTATATTAGCCTTATTAGCCAATTCATTTATACTTTCTATTATGAAGTTAAACTGATATGTCACAGATAATAAAATCATTATTCCTGTTAATATGGCAATAAACATAGCCATCTCAGGTCTATCCTTTTTTATAATCAAGCATAAAATCGTTGATACTAGTGCAAGTCCTACTAGTTTCATTACATCCAAAGCATCTCCCCCTTAATACAGTTGAAACATTGTTCTTACAGCATTAAATAAATCGTTTATTTCTGTTATTACCATCGTCAAAACAATTATCACTCCTGCAAGCGTAGTTAAGGTAGTCCAATCTTTTCTATCTGTTTTTTCAAGCACCATATTGAGTACTGAAATTAACAGTCCAATACCTGCTACCTTAAATATCAAAGTTATATCCATATTCAACCTCCTACATTAAAAAAATTCCTATAACCAATCCAATTATAGTCGAAAGCTTCTTATAAACATTCCCCTTTTTATTTATATCCTCTAAGCTTTCTTCTGTCATTTTATTCAAATTACTAATAGATAAATCTATCATTCTTTCTTGTGATTCTATATCTCCCTTTCCAAGTGTTAAAATTAAATTTTTCAGTTCTTCAATCTCTCGGTCTTGTAAATATGTATCTTTTCCCATATCTTTTAAATTTTTATCCAATATTGATTCTAATGTTTTGTTATTTTCATTTCTTAAATCTTTACATATATTTTTAAAAACCATATGAAAAGACATCTCTTTATTTTCTCCTATTCTAAAAAACATTTCATCTAGTGTGTATAGTCCAAATGCTAAATCCATTCTCATTATCTCTAATATTCTTATGAGTTCATTTAATTGTTTATGCCTCTTAGTGTATGCTTTATATATATATTCTCCTATGAGATAACTGCAAGCTACTAGTATACTTATCATTATTATTTTAATTTGCAAAATACCACCTCTTTTCTTCTAGGTCATATATCTTTTCTATTGTTCCAGGACCGTTTTTCGCAGATAAAATTATAACTTTTTTAAACAATTCTTTATCTAATAATCTATTTAGCTCTTTTCTTTCTTTTATATCTTCTATGGAATCTCCATGTACCGTTGTTATTAGACTAACCCCTCCATTTAATGCAGTATATAAGGCTTTTATTTCTTTTTCACTTCCTATCTCATCTGTAACAATTACTTTAGGTGACATGGCTCTTAAAAGCATCATTATACCTATATCTTTTGGACATGTCTCTATAACATCTGTTCTTATTCCTATATCCATTTGAGGGATTCCTAAATACGATCCTGCTATTTCATTTCTTTCATCTATTAAAGCAACTTTAACTCCTTCAAATCCTCTTTCTTTGTTTCCAGTACTAATATTTCTAACAATATCTCTAAGTAAAGTGGTTTTCCCACATTGTGGCGGAGAAATGATTAACGTATTGTTTACTTCTTTAGAATTTTTAATTATATGCCCTAAAACTTTTTCTGAGCAATTTAAGACTTCTCTTGATACTCTTATATTCAAAGAAGAAATATGTTTTATATTTTTTACAGACTCATCTTCTATAACTACTTTCCCAACAATACCAACTCTATGTCCACCTTTTAATGTTATAAATCCTTTTTTTATATCATCCATAAAAGAGTGTATGGAGTATTTACACATAAGTTGGAATGTTCTTTCTATATCTTCTTTTGTTACAATGTATGAGTTAATCTCTTCTTTATCTAAAATCATTTTTGATTGATTAAAAAAATAATCTTTATTATTTGAATTTAATATTAAAGGTTTGTTGACTCTTAGTCTTATTTCTTCTATAGTTTTCTCATCTTGAATTTTAATTATTTTTTCTTTTATGCTTGGTGCTATAGAGTTTAAAATTTCCTCTGAGAGTTTTTTCATAATTCTTGTCCTCCTTTGTTTGTATAATTATATTTTCAAGTTTCTTATTTTATTCCAAAAACTTTTTATTACAATAAAAAAAACTTCTAGCAAAATTAATCACTAGAAGTTTTTTATTATTCATATTTTTTAAATGCTAAAGTCGCATTGTGCCCACCAAACCCTAAAGAATTTGATAATGCATATCTAACGTCTTTTTCTTTTCCTTCATTTGGAACATAATCTAAATCCAATTCCTCATCTACATTTTGTAAATTTATAGTAGGAGGAACATATCCATCATAAATTGACATAGCGCAAACTATAGCTTCTATAGCTCCTGCTGCACCTAATAAGTGCCCTGTCATAGATTTTGTAGATGAAACACAAAGATCATATGCATGGTCTTTAAATATATCTTTTATAGCTAAAGTTTCATACTTGTCATTATAGTAAGTCGATGTACCATGTGCATTTATATAGTCAACTTCATTAAGAGGTATATTTCCATCGTTTATAGCCATACTTATTGATCTTGCTGCTCCTTCTCCATTTTCTGCTGGAGTTGTCATATGGTATGCATCAGCCGTAGCTCCATACCCCACTAATTCAGCATAAATTTTAGCTCCTCTTTTTAACGCATGTTCTAACTCTTCTAATACTATTATTCCTGATCCTTCTCCCATTACAAATCCATCTCTGTCTTTATCAAATGGTCTTGATGCAGTTTTTGGATCATCATTTCTAGTTGACATAGCCTTCATATTACAAAATCCTGCAAATGCTAATGGCGTAACTCCTGCTTCGCTACCTCCAGTTACCATAATATCTGCATCTCCTCTTTGGATAACCTTAAAAGCATCTCCTATTGCATGAGATCCAGATGCACATGCAGTTGTTACATTTGTGTTAGGGCCTTTAGCTCCTAATAAAATTGAAACTTGGCCAGCAGCCATATTAGCTATCATCATAGGTACAAAGAATGGACTTACCCTTCTATTTCCTTTTTCTAACATTATCTTATGTTGTTCTTCAATAGTTTCAACTCCACCTATTCCTGAACCTATTATAACACCCATTTTATCTCTATCTATTTTTTCTAAATCAATATTTGCATCTTTTACAGCCATATCAGCAGATGCTATTGCAAAGTGAGTAAATCTATCCATTCTCTTTAATTCTTTTTTATTTATATATTCTTCTGGGTTAAAATCTTTAACTTCCCCAGCTACTTGTGTTTGAAAAGAGGATGCGTCAAATCTAGTTATTGTATCTATACCACAAACTCCATCTTTTATGTTGGTCCAAAACTGTTCTTTTCCTATACCAACTGGAGTTACACAACCTAATCCAGTTATAACAACTCTTTTTTTCATAACTTATCCTCCACTATTTGTTAGCTTCTATATATTTAACTATGTCTCCTATACATACAAACTTTTCTGCTTCTGTATCTGGAATTTCTATTGAAAACTCATCTTCAAGTGCCATCATTATTTCAACTGCATCTAATGAATCTGCTTCTAAATCTTTCATTAATGAAGTCTCCATAGTTACTTCTTTATCCTCTATTCCTAATTGATCCTTTATTATTTCTACAACTTTTTCAAACATATTTGTTTCCTCCTAGATTTTATTTTATAATTTTAATTTTTAAATTTATTGCATAACCATTCCACCATCTACATTAATGATTTGACCAGTTATATAGCTGGACATATCGCTTGCTAAAAATGAAACTAAATTTGCTACATCCTCTGGACTTCCAAATCTATTTTGTGGAATATTTTTCAACATAGTTTCTTTTAAGTTTTCATTTAAAACACTAGTCATATCTGTATCGATAAATCCAGGTGCTATTGCATTTACATTTATATTTCTTGATGCAAGTTCTCTGGCACTAGATTTTGTAAGACCTATAACTCCTGCTTTAGATGCACAATAATTTGCTTGACCTGCATTTCCTATAAGTCCTACTACAGATGATATGTTTATTATTTTCCCATATCTTTTTTTCATCATATATTTTGTTGCTGATTTTGTACAGTTAAAAACACCTTTTAAGTTTATATCTATTACAGAATCAAAATCTTCTTCTTTCATTCTCATTAAAAGTCCATCTCTAGTTATTCCTGCATTGTTTACTAATATATCAATTTGCCCAAATTCTTTAACTACTTCTTCTATCATATTGTTAACTTCATCTGACTTTGATACATCGCATTTTATAACTATACTTTTGACTCCATAGCTTTCTATCTCTTCTTTAACTTTTAACGCATGTTCTTTATTTGAAGTATAGTTTATAACTATATTAGCCTTATAAGATGCTAATTTTATAGCTATAGCTTTACCTATACCTCTTGATCCTCCAGTTATAAGAGCTACTTTTCCATTTAAGTCTATCATTATATTTCACCTCTTTTATAAATCTCTATAAATTCATTCATAGATTCCATATTTTCTATATTGTAAACGTTTGTTTCAGACTTTTTCCTACTTGATATTTTTTTTATGAACCCTTTTAGAGTTTTTCCTGGTCCAATTTCTATGAAAGTATCAAAGCCTTCATCTATTAATTTTTCTATAGAATCTTCCCATAAAACAGACGAACTAACTTGTTCTATTAACAAATCCTTATAGTTTTCTTTATAGAATTTTGCATTAACATTAGAAACTACAGATACATTACATTTTTTTAATTTTATAGAATCTAATTCTTTTTTCAATTTTATCCCAGCTGGCTCTAACATAGACGAGTGGAAAGGTGCACTTACATTTAATAAAACAGCTCTCTTAGCACCATTTTCTTTAAAGATATTTATACTATTTTTTATAGCATCTACTTCTCCTGAAATGACAATTTGACCTGGTGAATTATAATTAGCAACTTCTACTATACCATCATTCACTTCATCTATAACCTTTTTAACTTTATCTCTATCTAGTCCTAAAATAGCAGCCATAGCTCCTTTTCCTAAAGGAACACTTTCTTGCATGTATTTACCTCTTTTTTTAACTACAGAAACCGCATCTTGAAATTCTATTGCATCAGCAGCTACTAAAGCACTATACTCTCCTAGTGATAGTCCTAGGCATGCATCATATTTTAAATCAACTTTATCTTTTAAACTTTTAAATAATGCTATACTATGTGTAACTATAGCTGGTTGAGTATTTTCTGTTTTAGATAGTTCCTCATCACTGCCTTCAAACATTATTCTTTTTAGCTCTACTCCAATTGATTTTTCAGCTTCATCTATAACTTTTCTTGCTATATCATCATTATTGTATATATCATTTGCCATTCCTACATATTGAGCTCCCTGACCTGGAAACACTAATGCTATTTTACCCATGTGATACCTCCAAGTTTATATCAATTTTTGATACTATAGACTTAGCTTCTTTCATTATATCTTCAATTATTTCTTTACAAGGCTTTATGTCATTTATATAAGATGCTATCTGTCCAGCCATAAAAGAACCATTATCTAAATCACCTTCTATAACAGCCATTCTTAATGACCCTATACCTTTTTTATCTATATCTAAAGGATCTACTCCTTCTTTTTCCATATTTAATATATCTTTAGCTAGCTTATTTTTTAAAGTTCTTACTGGATGCCCTGTAGTTCTACCTGTTACAATTGCATCTCTATCCTTAGATTTTAAAATAAGTTGCTTATAATTTTCATGTACTATACATTCATCACTACATATAAATCTTGTTCCAATTTGAGCTCCACTAGCTCCTAAGCATAACACTGCTGCCAAACCTTTACCATCAGCTATCCCTCCAGCTGCAATAACCGGTATATTTACATTACTTACAACTTGTGGAGTTAAAACCATCGTAGTTAATTCTCCTATATGCCCACCTGCTTCTGTTCCTTCAACTATAACAGCATCTGCTCCATATTTTTCCATTCTTTTTGCTAGTGCTATAGTTGGAACTACTGGTATAACCTTTGTATTCACTTCTTTTAATCTATCCATATACTTAGCTGGATTTCCAGCTCCAGTAGTTATAACTTCTACTTTTTCTTCTATTACTAAATCAATTATCTCATCTGCAAATGGTGATAATAACATTACATTAACACCAAATGTTTTATCTGTTAATTCTCTACATTTTCTTATTTGCTCTCTTATAACTTCTTTTGGTGCATTACCAGCTGCTATTAACCCTAGGCCTCCTGCATTTGATACTCCTGCAGCTAATTCTGCAGTAGCAACCCAAGCCATTCCACCTTGAATTATTGGGTATTTTATATTTAAAATTTCACATAATCTATTCATAAGTTTCCTCCTTATATACTCCATCTAACTACAGAAGCTCCCCAAGTTAGACCGCCTCCAAATCCTACTAACACTATATTATCGCCTTTTTTTATCTTACCTTCTCTATAAGCTTCATCTAATGCTACCGGAATTGATGCTGCTGACATATTTCCATATTTATCTAGGTTAACATAAACTTTATCCATACTTAATTTAAGTCTTTTTGCTGAAGCTTCTATTATTCTTATATTAGCTTGGTGTGGTATAAGGTAATCTATATCTTGTATTTCAAGATTTGCACTTTCAATACATTCAACTGATGCATCCTGCATTATTCTAACTGCAAATTTAAAAACATCATTTCCTGCCATTTTTATAAAATGCAATCTATTTTTTATACTGTCTTCACTTGCTGGAGTTTTTGAACCTCCAGCTGGTATATTAAGATAATCTTTACCATTTCCATCAGAACCTAAGCTAGTAGATAATACTCCACCTTCACTAACAGGTCCCATAACTACAGCCCCTGCTCCATCTCCAAAAAGTATAGCAGTCGATCTATCTTCATAATCTAATATTCTAGATAAAGCTTCCGCTCCGATAACTAAAACATGTTTATATGCATCAGATTCTATAAATTGTTTAGCTACTGTAATTCCATATATAAATCCTGAGCATGCTGCCTCTAAATCAAAACATGCTGCCTTAGTAGCTTTAATATTAGCTTGAACTAGGCATGCTGTAGATGGGAATATCATATCAGGAGTTATTGTAGCTACAATTATCAAGTCTATATCTTCTGGAGTTAAATTTGCATCTTTTATAGCATTTAATGCTGCTTTAGTTGCAAGATCTGATGTTGCTTCATTTTCATCTACTATTCTTCTTTCCCTTATTCCAGTTCTAGTTTTTATCCATTCATCTGATGTATCCATTATCTTTTCAAGATCGAAATTTGAAATTATATTTTTAGGAACATAACTCCCAACTCCGACTATACCAGCCTTTGTATTCATAATTTAACCTCCAAGTGGTATTTTCTTATTCTTCTTTCTTATCTTCTTCCAAGGATTGTATAAATCCTTTTATATCTTCAACTACATTACCATTTGCAAATTTAATAGCTTGATTTATAGCATTTTTTATTGCTTTTGCATCAGAGCTTCCGTGTGCTTTGATAACTCCTCCGTTAACACCTAATAAAGGTGCTCCTCCATATTCAGCATAATCCATCATACTTTTTAACTTTCTTAAATCATCCTTTAAAAGTAGTGCTCCTAGTTTTCCTTTTGTACTAGATAAGAAAGTCTCTTTTAATAATCCTAGTATAGACATAGCTATACCTTCTGCTGATTTTAATAATATATTTCCAGTAAACCCATCACATACAACTATATCTGTATATGAGTTTATAAGTTCTCTTGCTTCTATATTTCCAATAAAGTTTAAATCTAACTTTTTAAGTTCTTCATAAGTTTTTTTAACTAAATCATTTCCTTTTCCTTCTTCTATTCCAACATTTGCAAGTGCAACTCTTGGATTTTGAAGTCCTAATACTTTTTTAGCATATATATTACTCATACCCGCAAATTCAACTAAGTTTATTGGCTTGCAATCTGCATTTGCTCCACCATCTGCTATAATAGTCATTCCACCTTTTACATTTGGTATAGCTGGGCATAAACAAGGTCTATCAATACCTTTAATTCTTCCTACGACAAATAATCCTCCTGCCAATAATGCTCCAGTATTTCCTGCAGATACTATTGCATCAGCTTTACCTTCTTTAACCATTCTTAAAGCAACAACCATAGATGAATCTTTTTTAGATCTTATTGCTTTTACAGGTTTATCTTCATTTTCTATTATTTCAGTTGTATGAACTATTTCTAATTTACTTTTATCAAATTCATACTTCGAAAATTCATTTTCTAATGTAGATTTATCTCCAGTTATTATTACATCTACACCATATTCATTTATTGCGTTAACAACACCTTCTACATTTGATTTTGGTGCGTTGTCTCCACCCATTCCATCAATTACAATTTTCATATCCTTCTCCTCCTAAACCAACTCTTCAAATATAAATTTTCCTCTAAAAATTTGTTCTTGCGCTTTGTTATTAACTACAACTTTTACATAATGTTTTTTATCAACATTTTTGTATATTTCGGCTTTAGCTATAAGCCTATCTTTTTGTTGTATATGTTTAAGCGTTTTTATATTAGCAAACCTCATAATTACTTGTGGTGCATCTATAATTGCCATAGCCAGTGAATTTGCTAATGAAAATATATATTCATCTTTAAGAGTACCTGTTTTGGAGTAAATCATATCTTCGGTAATATCTAACATAGATATGCCTAATTGACCTACTGATAAGTCAATTATCTCTCCTGTTATCTCTTTTATACCTAAAGTCTTAACTTTAGATGTTTCAGTCTCAGCAATTTGTTTAACTCTTTCTCTCAACTCTGGTATATTTAACGTAAGTCTATCTAGTCTTATAGTTTGTATACTTACATCAAATACACTAGCTAATTCTTCGTCTGTATAAAAAGGATCATTTTTCAGCATTTCGACAAGTTCGTGTTGTCTTTCTGCTTTGCTCTTCTTTTTCATATTACCTCCAAGTTTTTATAGTTGGAATTAGTACCAACTACTAATAGTAGTATATAATATTAATTATAAATAATCAACCACTTATTTATTTTTTATTTATAATTTTTAGGTATAATTAAATATTATCATAAGTTTTACCGTAATTAAGCAAAAAAAAACATGTAGAGTATTCTACATGTTTTTTAGAAGTATTACTTAGCTACAACTTCTTTACCTTTATAATATCCACAGTCTGGACATACTCTATGTGGTAACTTTGGCTCATGACATTGTGGGCAACTTACGAATCCAGTTGCTACCATTTTTGAGTTAGCTGCTCTTCTCATTTTTGTATTTGATTTAGATGTTTTACGCTTTGGTACTGCCATTTACGCCACCTCCTTAGTCATTTTTAAACATTTCTTTTAATTTAGCAAAACGGGGATCTATTGTATCCTCGTCGTTCGCGACTTCATTACAAGAACAAACTCCATCATTTAAGTTTGCTCCGCAAGTTGAACAAAGACCTTTGCAATCTTCACTACAAAGAACTCTTTGAGGTAAATTGAAATCTAATGTTTGTTCTATTAAATCTATGAAGTCTACTTCATCATCTTTATAAGTATAAACATCAAATTCTTCTACTTCATTTTCGTCAACTTCTTTTTTTACTAAAAATCCTTGAATAGGATAACTTAACTCTACTTCAACTTCATTTAAACATCTAGCACAGTTATCGATTATTTTAAAATCAACATTACAATCTAGAAATAAGCCTTTATTCGCATTGCTTATTTTACCATTTAAATTAATTGGAGAAGCTAGTTTATAAGTATCATCACAATAATTAATACTATCAATTTTTTCGCAAAAATTCAAGTGTAAATTATCAGTTTCTCTTCTTATTATCTTATCTAAACTAATTTTCATTAAGTTCACCTCAATTTATTGCCAAATTTATTATACAAATATAAGCTATGTTTGTCAAGTATTTTTACTTGATACTTAACTCTTATATTGGCAAAAATTAAGGTAGGTTTTAACCTACCTTAATAGTATTATATCCACTTACAATTATTTTACTAATGCAACTGTATCTCTTGCTATCATTAACTCTTCGTTAGTTGGTATTAATAACATCTTAACTTTAGAATCTTCTGTAGATATTACTCTTTCTTTACCTCTAACTTTGTTAGCTTCTTTATCTAATTTCATTCCTAAGAATTCCATATTTGAAGCTATAGATTCTCTTATTTCTATACCATTTTCACCAACACCAGCAGTAAATACAACAGCGTCTACTCCGTTCATTTCTGCAGCATAAGCTCCTATGTATTTTTGAACTCTTTGTACATAAGCATCTAATGCAACTTGAGCTTTTTCGTCTCCTTTTGAAGCAGCTCCTTCTATATCTCTGAAGTCACTTGATATACCAGTCATTCCGTATACTCCAGATTGTTTGTTCATTAAGTCAGATAAACCAGCAGCAGTTAATCCTTCTTTTTCCATTAAGAATGGTAATATAGCAGCATCTATATCTCCACATCTAGTTCCCATTATTAAACCTTCTAATGGAGTGAATCCCATTGAAGTATCTACACATTTACCACCATCAACAGCAGCTATAGAAGCTCCGTTTCCTAAGTGACAAGTTATTATTTTTACGTCTTCTATGTTCTTTCCTAACATATCAGCAGCTCTTTGAGATACATATTTGTGAGAAGTTCCGTGGAATCCGTATCTTCTTACACCGTATTTAGTATATAACTCATGAGGTAATCCATATAAGTAAGACTTCTTAGGCATAGTTTGATGGAATGCAGTATCAAATACAGCAACCATTGGTACTCCTGGAAGTATAGCTTCACAAGCTTCTATTCCCATTATGTTAGCTGGGTTATGAAGTGGTGCTAATTCAACACACTCTTCTAATGCAGCCATAACTTCACCATTTATCTTAACTGATTTAGCAAATTTCTCTCCACCGTGAACTACTCTGTGTCCAACAGCTTCTACTTCGCTTATTTCTTTAACTCCACCGAACTCTGGGTGAACTACACCTTCTAATACTAATTTTATAGCATCTTGATGGTTTTTCATTGGTTGCTCAACTACAAGCTTACCTTCTACTCCATCTTTCTCTTGCTTTAATATAGAACCTTCTATTCCTATTCTTTCAACTAATCCTATACATAAAACTTCTTCATTTGCCATATCTATTAATTGATATTTTAATGAAGAACTACCACAGTTTAATACTAATACTTTCATTAGTATACCTCCTTAAATCTTTACCAATAATTATGTAAATTTTTATTTTCAATTTTTAACAATTGACTAATATCACTTGTATACATTAAACAAATTTATTCATTATTACTATATCATTTTTTCACATAAAAGTACATACTTTATAATATTTTTTCTTTTTTATATAACTATAATTAGCTCAAGAATTATTGTTCTCATTTTTGTTTAATATTATAATAGATATAATTATTTTTTATAATATAATTCTATATTTAAACAATAATTCCTTTGTTTTTGATATATTTTTTAAAATTTTTAGCGAAAAGGAGATTTTTATGAAGATAACTGGTTTAGTTGTTGAGTATAATCCATTTCATAATGGACATTTACACCATTTAAAAAGATCTATGGAATTAACTAATGCTACCCACTCAATCGCTGTGATGAGCGGTAATTTTTTACAAAGAGGTGAACCTGCATTATTTGATAAATTTAAAAGAGCTGAAATAGCAGTATCTAATGGAGTAGATTTGGTTGTAGAATTACCTACGCTGTTTGCTTGCCAAAGTGCAGAGTTTTTTGCTCATGGTGCCGTTTCTTTGCTTGACTCATTAAATTGCATTGAATCTATTTGCTTTGGAAGTGAAGAGGGAAGTATAGACTTATTATTAGAAATTTCTAAAATATTAATTGATGAGCCTGATGAGTTCAAATCTATTTTAAAAGAAAAGCTAGATGAAGGTATTTTATTTGCAAATGCTAGAAGCACTGCTCTTTATGAGTATATATCAAGAAATAATATATTAAATTTAAAAGAAGAAAAACTTCATGATATTTTAAGTTCTTCAAATAATATTTTAGGTATTGAATATATAAAAAGTTTATTAAAACAGAAAAGTGGCATAGCTCCTTACACTATTAATCGTATACAGTCATCTTATAATTCGCATACAATTTCTAGTAATATTTGTTCTGCTACAGCAATAAGAGAATCCTTAAGAAGGGGAAATAGCTTAAGCGAAATTTCATCTGTTGTACCTCCAGAGACTCTAAATTTAATTTCTAAACATATAGATAATGGTTTCAATCCAATGTTTGATGAATTTTATTTTGATGTAATAAGAGAGTTAGTAGCTAGAGACTTTGACAAGTTAAGTGATTATTTTGATATTAGTGAAGGCATTGAAAATAAAATATATAAATCTATATTTTTAAAATCTAATCTATCTGAGCTTCAACAATCTATTAAGTCTAAAAGGTATACTCTTACAAAAGTAAAAAGAATGTTAAATAACATATTGCTAGGAATTACGAAAGAAGATATGAATTTAGTAAAAGATATAAATAAATTGCCTTACATTAGAGTTCTCGCTTTCAATGATAAAGGTCGTGAAATTCTAAAAAAAATCAAACTAAGCTCGGACATAATCATAATAAATAAATTTTCGAATATAAACTTTAACAATGATCATATATTTGAAACATTAATTAAATATGATATAAAATCTACCAATATATATAATTTACTTTATTATAAAAGCAATTCAAAATTATTAAAAGGTCCAATGGATTATTATATCTCTCCAATATATGTAAAATAAGACTTTTGTTTAACTTAATTATCATAGTTTGTACCTACTTTTAATATAATTATCATAGAAAATATTAAAAGTAGGTGACAAAGTGAGAAAAAATAAATTTATAGTTTTTTTAATTCCATCTCTTATAGTAATGTTATTAATTGTAGGAATAATACTATTCCCAAGTGATTCTATAAATGCAGCTAAAAATGGTTATAAGATATGGACAGATACTCTAATTCCTTCTTTGCTTCCATTTATAATAGCAGCTAACTTAATAGTTAAATTAAAATTTATAGATGTAATTGGCTTAATAATTAATCCTATTACGAGAAAACTTTTCAATGTTTCGGGCAAAAGTTCACTTGTTTTTGCTATTTCAACCGTTTCTGGATATCCTGTAGGAGCTAAGTTAGCTTCTGAACTTCGTCAAAACAATGAAATTTCTAAATTTGAAGCGCAAAGATTAGTTTCGTTTTGTTCAACCTCAGGCCCACTCTTTATAGTAGGAGCAGTTTCCGTTGGAATGTTCAATAATCCACCTTTAGGATACTTGATTTTAATATGTCATTATTTATCAGCTCTTACAGTTGGCTTTTTATTTAAAAACTATGGTAGAGAAACTATAATTTGCGATAAAAAGAATTTTAACTTTGAGGTTAATAAAATTATTTCAAAAAGAAGAAATGAAAATACAGGTTTTTTCGTTTTATTTGGAGATGCTGTATTTAGTGGAGTCAACACAATTTTAATGGTAGGTGGATTCGTAATAGTATTTTCTGTTGTATTTAAAATACTATCTATATTTAACATAATTGAATTATTTTCATATATACTACATATTCCTCTATCTTTACTTGGCTTTTCAAGAGAACTCTGTAATGCATTTATAAGTGGTTTATTCGAGATAACTATAGGATGTAGCCAAGTTTCTAGTGTATTAAATTCTCCTGAAATTTTAAGAGCTTCTTTATGTAGCTTCTTGATTGCTTTTAGTGGATTATCTATATTAGCTCAATGTTGTAGTTTTTTAGCTCAAACTGATATAAAAACTAGCACTTATATTTTTTCAAAGTTTTTACATGGGCTATTTGCATCAATATTTACATTTGCATTTTATCCTATTGCAAATTCAATACCTTTAATTTCAAACTTATCAAATATATTTACGAATAACTCATTATGGACTTATTATATAAATAATTATAAAATTATTTTTCCAATATTAATTTTCATTTATATACTTTCTACATTTGTTTTAATTAAAAAATCAAGTGCAAGAAATAATTAAAAAGTAGCTATCAAATGATAGCTACTTTTTATTCACTTAATTCTCTTCTATTTATAGATATTTCATCCATAATATTTTGAAGATTGTATTGTAATCCTTCTAAAACATCATCTGCATATCTTATAGATCCTATTTTTATTTCTCTAGCTGTATACTCAGCTTTCTCTATTATAGTTTTAGCTTTTTCTTCAGCTTCTACAACTAGTCCATCAGAATCAATATATGATTTTATTATATCTTCTGAATTTTTTTTCATATCTTCAGTTTCTTTCATTGCCTTTTCAATAATTTGCTTAGCTTCTTTATTAGCTTGCTCTATTAAAAGCTCAGCATCTTGATTTGCATTACTTAGTATTTTTTGTCTTTCTTTGTTTATCCATACAGCTTGTTTTACTTCTTCTGGAAGTATAGTTTTTATGTCAGCTATAATACTTAAAACTTCTTCTTTATCTATCCCCGATTTATGAGAAAAAGGAATTGAGCTTGCATTGTTTATACTATTTTCTAATTCCTCAATTAATTCCATTATTTCTAAGTCTATATTCATTTTATCTCCCCCTATTAGTTTTTCGTTTTAATTCTTCTATAATGACTTTAGGAACTAAATTTTCTATATTAACATCAAAATTTAATACCTCTTTTATAAGAGATGAACTTATATATGAATATTTTGTTGTAGTTGGAAGTATTACAGTTTCTATACTTGGATTTAACTCTCTATTCATATGTGCCATTTGAAGTTCATACTCTACATCTGCACCATTTCTTATACCTCTTACTAGAGTTTTTACACCATGTTCTTCACAGTAATTAACTAATAACCCATCAAAACTTACTACTTTTATATTTTCAATATGCTTTGTACATTCTTTTATTAATCTTACTCTTTCTTCAAATGTAAATAAACCTTTTTTATTTGGGTTATATAATACTCCTATTTGCAATTCATCAAATAATTTTGAAGCTCTTTCAATTATGTCTAAATGACCATTAGTTATAGGATCAAAACTCCCTGCAAATATAGCTTTTCTTACATTGTTTTCCATTACTAGTCCTCCATGCCATAAAATGTAAGCGTAGTATTTCCATACTTTTTACTTCTTTCTTTTGTTAATTTTCCTATATTTTCAGGAAACTCTTCTTTTGTATCATGTTCAACTATGATTATTCCATCTTCTTTAAGAATATTTGACTCATCTATTTTTTTTAACGCATCGATAAACAGATTTTCATAATATGGAGGATCCATAAAAATCATATCAAACTTATATGACTTAGCTTTTAGTTTATCGATAGCTAATTTATAATCTAAATTTAAAACTTCACTATTTTCTTCTACTCTGGCTTTTTTTATATTAGATTTAACTATATCAATACTACTTCTTTTTAAATCTACAAATACACTTTTATTCGCTCCTCTAGATAAGCACTCTATACCTAAAGACCCTGTTCCTGCAAATAAATCTAAAACATCTCCATCTATTATGTATTCACTAATTATATTAAATAATGATTCTTTAACTCTATCTGTAGTCGGTCTTACATCTTCATTTTTAGGTGCATTTAATTTTAAGCCTCTAGCTTTTCCTGAAATTACTCTCAATATAATTTCTCCTTCCATATTATTTTAGCATAATTACCTTTTAATTTAATGATATTTCTTGCAATCTATTCTCAAACTTTTTTAAAACTTCATCTTTTAAGTTTTTGTTTTCATAACTATTAAGTTTTGGGTCGTCACTTATTATATATCTAGCTTCTTGTTGTGCTAATTTTAGTATTTTCATATGCTTAAATATATTAGCTACTTTAAGTTCTGGTAGTCCATGTTGTCTGGTTCCAAAAAACTCTCCAGGACCTCTTATTTCTAAGTCTTTTTCTGAGATTTTAAATCCATCTGTGGTTTCCTCCATTATACCCATTCTCTGAGAGCAAACTTCTGATTTTGACGAGTAAATCAATATACAGTAGGATTTATGGCTTCCCCTTCCAACTCTACCTCTTAACTGATGTAGCTGTGCTAATCCAAATCTTTCTGCATTTTCAATTATCATAAGAGTTGCATTTGGAACATTGACTCCAACTTCTATTACAGTTGTTGAAACCAAAATATCAAGTTCTTTATTTTTGAACTTTTTCATTATATCATCTTTTTCACTAGGTTTCATTTTACCATGCAAAAGACCTAATCTCAAGTCACTAAAGTATTCACACTTTAACTCTTCTACTAAGTCTACAGCAGCTTTAGCTTCTATAGCCTCGCTTTCTTCTACTAAAGGACATACTATGTATACTTGTCTTCCTTTTTCAACCTCGCTTCTTACTAATTTATTATAAGCTTTTTCTCTTCTATCTTTATATACTGCTATAGTTTCAATTGGTTGTCTACCTGGTGGTAATTCATCAATAATAGATATATCTAAATCTCCATATAATATAAGTGCTAAAGTTCTTGGTATAGGGGTTGCAGTCATTACTAATATATCTGGATTATACCCTTTTTCAGATAATTTATTTCTTTGCCTTACTCCAAATCTATGTTGCTCATCTGTTATAACAATCCCTAAATTGTTAAACTCTACTTTATCTTCTATAAGCGCGTGAGTTCCAATTAATATATCTACCTCATTATTTTTAACTTTTTCTAAAATATTTTCTTTTTGTTTTTTAGTTAAACTACCTACTAACAACCCAACTTTTATACCAAATGGGGATAGCGTTTCATTTAAAGAAATATAATGTTGTTCGGCTAATATTTCTGTAGGTGCCATTAAAGCTCCCTGGTATCCATTTAAAACCCCATTAGCTAAGGATAAAAGAGCTACTACAGTTTTTCCACTTCCTACATCTCCTTGAACTAATCTATTCATTACTCTTTTACAGTTCATATCTTCTAAAATTTCATTTAACGCTCTATTTTGTGCATTTGTTAATTTAAATGGGAGTGAGTTTAAAACCTTACTTAAATCCTTATTTTTTTCAAAGTTAATCCCAGATTTTTCTGTAACTCCATTTTTAAATAAAAATAAACCTAATTGTAGCATTAAGAATTCTTCAAATACCAACCTATATAAAGCTATTTTTAAACTTTCCTTGTTAGCAGGCATGTGTATGTTCTTAACTGCATAATCTATGCTACATAATTTATACTTTTCTATAATTCTTCTAGGCAGATATTCTTTTATATGTATTTGTTCATTAGTGAAAGCAGTTTTTATTATATTTATAAGTTCCTTATTAGTTAATCCATAAGTTAATGGATATATAGGCATTATTCCACATGTACTCTTGGGATTATTAGACATTTTTTCTACTTCACAAGAACTTAGCTCAATTCCATGTATACTTTTTTTAACTTTCCCAAACACCAAGATTGTATCGCCTTTTTTTAATGTAGTAGATATGTAATCTTGATTGAAAAATGCAAGTTTAGCAAATCCAGTTTCGTCTCTTACTCCAACTTTTGTTATAGTAAGCCCTTTTCTTATATTAGATGTATCTATACTACTTACAATTGCTCTTATAGTTGCTTTCTCTTCATTTTGTAATTCAAATATTTTTTTTAATTTATTTCTATCTTCATATTGTCTAGGAAAATAAAATATCAAATCTAATAATGTAAATATTCCTAATTTGCTTAGCTTATTAGCTCTCTTTGGTCCGATACCTTTTACATACTTAATTTCTTTATTTAAGTTATTCATTTTATCACCTTAAAATAGTATTTAAACTTTATTTATTCTAATTAAAAGCTTAATTTACCCTAAATTTTGCATAAAAAAACCTGTATAATTTACCTAATAGTAAGATTATACAGGATTTATTTAATACTATTCAACAGATATTAAATAATAATATATAGGTTGACCTCCATAATAAAGTTCAATATCTATATCTTCATATTTTTCTTCTAATATTTCTTTAAAGCTATTAGCTTCTTCTTCTGTTACATCTTCTCCGTAGAATAAAGTTATAATTGCACTATCTTCATCAACAAGACTTTCAATTAATTTTAAAGTTATTTCTTCTTTGCTTTCTCCTGCTGATAAAAGTTTACTTTCGCCTATACCTATAAAGTTTCCTTCTTTTACTTCTATATCATTCATAACCGTATCTCTAACTGCATAAGTTACTTGACCAGATTTAACTATCGTTAATGCTTCTGCCATAGTAGCTTCATTCTCCTCAACTGATGCATCTGCATTAAAGCTTACTAATGATGCAAATCCTTGAGGTACAGTCTTACTTGGTATTACTATTATATTCTTTTCACTTAAAGCTTTAGCTTGATTTGCTGCCATAATTATATTGCTATTATTAGGAAGTATAATTATATTTTCAGCATTTATAGAATCTATAGCTTTCATAAAATCTTCTGTACTTGGATTCATAGTTTGACCACCTTCTATTATGTAGTCAACTCCAAAATCTCTGAATATATCAGCTAATCCATCACCCATAGATGTAGCTATAAATCCATATTCCTTCATAGGTTCTTCAGATACTGCCGTTTGATTTTCAATTAATATATTTTCATGTTGTACTTTCATATTTTCAATTTTTATAGTTACTAATTGACCATATTTTAATGCTTCTTGAAGAACTGTTCCTGGTTCATTTGTATGTACATGAACTTTTATTAATCCGTCATCTCCAACTACAGCTAAACTATCTCCATAGTCTAACATTATATCTTTAATTTTGTCATAAGTTACTTTGTCGCTCTCAAGTATAAACTCAGTACAGTAAGCAAACTTAATATCTTCTGTATTTATTTCTCCTTGAGCAGGTTCTGAAGATGATGTATTTGCACTACTCTTTCCATCTGCATTTATAGGATTTCCTTTTAACGCTTCACACATTCCTTCATATATAAGTACAAGTCCTTTTCCTCCAGAGTCTACAACTCCTGCATCTTTTAAATTTTTAAGTAATTCCGGTGTTCTTTCTAATGATGCATTTGCTTCTTTTATAACTAGTTCTAAGAATTTAATTATATCAGATTCTTTCTTAGCTGCTTTTATTGCATACTCTCCACTTTCTCTAACTACTGTTAATATAGTTCCCTCTATTGGTTTTATAACTGCTTTATATGCCGTATCAGATCCATTTTTTAATGCTTGTGCAAAATCAATAGTAGTTAATTTTTCTTTACCTTCTATTGATTTAGTAAATCCTCTTATTATCTGAGATAATATAACTCCTGAATTTCCTCTTGCTCCCATTAAAGATCCTTTAGCTAAAGACTTACCTATATTAGTTATGTCGTCATCACTAACCTTCAATAGTTCTTTTATTGCATAAGATATTGTAAGAGACATATTAGTACCCGTGTCTCCATCTGGAACTGGGAATACGTTCAGTTTATCAACTAAGTCTTTGTTGTTTTGAAGATTGTTAGCCCCAGAGACCATCATATCTCTTAAATTTTTCCCATCAATATATTGAATCATATTTTTCCTCCTAGTATTACTTAACTCTTATTCCTTGAACATTAACATCTATTTTACTTACTTTTATTGCTGTCATTTTCTCAAGTGTATATTTTACTTTATCTATTATGTTGTTTGCAACAGTTGAAATATTTGTTCCATATTGCATTATAACGTAAAGCTCTATAGCTATTGTCCCATCCTCTAATTCTTGCACACTAACACCTTTAGTTGCATTTTCACCTTTTAGTAATTCAACGATACCTTTACTTTTATGTGCTAAACCAACTAGTCCATAACTTTCCATAGCCGATTGATATGCTATTTGTGCTATTACTTGCTTGTCTATTTCTATAGTTCCAAATTCGTTATTTATTTTAGCGCTCATGGTTTGACCCCCTAAAATTATTTTTAGTTTTATTTTTAACTTTAATATTTACTTTATATAGAATTATATATATAATTTTATATGATAACAAGAATTTCTTCAATATATGTAAGACAAATATATATTTCTATTGCATTTTTTAGAGATTTATGTTAACATAAACTGTGTTTTCAGTGTTATAGTTATCATTTAAGGAGGTGTACGAAAAATGGCAAAGGTATGTAACGTATGTGGTAAAGGTAAGGTTTCAGGAAACCAAGTCAGCCACTCAAATAAACATAGCAGAAGAACTTGGTCTGCTAACTTAAGAAACGTTAGAGCGATAATAGATGGTACTCCAAAGAGAATAAAAGTTTGTACTAGATGTTTACGTTCTGGAAAAGTTGAGAGAGCTTAGTTTTTATAAAAAAAGCCTACTACTGTAGGCTTTTATTTTTTCTCTTTTTTTATTTTTTTCTCATAAAAAAAGTTATTATTTTTGATAAAAATTTAGGACATTTAATAGTTATTACTTTCATAATTTTATCCCCCTTAGAATATAAATATTTATTTTTACATAAATAACATAACTCCACACCCAATAAGTACAATAGCTAATAATATACTCCAAATCCAACTTGGAAGTATTAAAGCTAATATAACAGTTATACCTGTAGCTAAACATAAAATACCAAGTAAACTTCTATATTGATTCCTCAAATCATTCCCCCCTATAAATACCTTCATAGAATATACTATTCATATTAAACTTTCTTTAATACAATTTAAATTAAATAAACCAAGCTATATTGATAATTTTAAATAAAAAAGCAGTATAGCATATGCTATACTGCTTTTTTATTTAAAAT
>OAVR01000018.1_pt1 | contig 156994 bp, 141 predicted proteins | sample 1476451 | NCBI WGS metagenome assembly OAVR01 (sample SAMEA2580105, study PRJEB22360) | human gut metagenome | biome: human gut; feature: human-associated habitat; material: faeces | place: Denmark | collected 2008/2010 | reverse complement strand
ATTAATATTATTAATATTATTAATATTATTTATATTTATTGGTCAAACTATATCGATTAATTCTGATATTAACATAACTTTTACATTGAATCGTCTTTGTACCTATGGGGTATGTTTCATTGGATTACGAAATGCGATAGAACTATTTGCATTAAAATATTTCGATAATAAAATATAACTTAGAGAATGAAATTAAGTTTAGATAATACTATTGTCAAAACTATATGTTGAATATATAAAGGGAGCAATTCGATATGCTCCTTTTTAATGTTCAATAAAACATATATTTTTGTGAACATATTTAACTGTATCAATTAAGTATGTAAGTATTTATAATAGAATTAAAACTGTATATGATAATCTAATTTTTGAATCCGATGTTTTTAGAAATGCTGTGAATTCACAGTACATTAGTTATAAAGCAAATTGTGAAGATATTTTAAGTAGATATATTAAAGGAATATTACTTGTAGATATGTATTTTACTATGTTAGAGATGTCAGATTCAGAAAAAATTCGATGAAATATTCAACTCACTTTATGTCGAGATATATTTAGAAGCAGAAGATAAAGGTCGTATAGAATTTTGTTCTTTTGAGCTTTTAAAGAACTTATAAAAAACAATTGAAATTTTAGATACTGATTGTATAAATGATTTCAATTGTTTTTTAGATATTTTAGAAAAAGAGTTAATTTTAGATTGCGAAAAAAAGAATTTAAAAACTTGAAGAATAAGTTTTATAATAAATAATATATTAAAATCTTAAATTTACGGGAGAGATAATATGAAAAAAATTTTAAAAACATTAGGTTTTCTTATTAAGTTACTACTTTTAAATTTTCTCGGACTAGCAATTACATTGACTTTTGCTTGTGTTTTTTTAAAAAATCCAAGAGATTATACACTTGAATTACTATGTTTATCAAATTTAATTACTTTTATTCTGATTTATTATTTTCCAAAATCCTTTAAAAACTTATTAACTAAACAAAGTTTCAAACTAATAAGTCTAAAAACCACATTTTATATAAGTTTATTAGGAATAGGGTTCAGTATACTTTTATTAACTCTTATATTTTACTTAGATGTATTTTTCCCAAGTTATAGAGAAACAAGCAAGCAAATATTCACTCTAAATAACTCAATAATACATTTAATTTGCAGTATAATATTAATTCCTATATTTGAGGAAATTATGTTTAGAGGAATTATATTTAATTTTTTTAGAAAAAATTATAGTTTAACATTTTCAATTATCTTTCAAGCTTTAATATTTGGAGTATTTCATGGAAATTCTCTCCAAGTAATTTACACATTTATAGGTGGAATAGCACTTGCTTTAATATACATATATTGTGATTCTATTCTAGGAAATATACTTTTACATAGTATATTTAATTTATGCGGATCAATCATAATTCCTAAATTACTTTTTATTAATGAAACTATAAACTATTTATTATTAATAATTGGAATAATAATTTTTATTTTTTCATTTTGGAAATTATTATTTAGTAAACTCTTTTATAAATAAGGCTATAATCCATTTATTTGAATTTAAAGGTTTTGGATGAATATATAGTTTGGTGAATTTAACTCTTGTTTAAAAAATTTATGGGATATAAATTAGTATGATAAAATTATATAAGCAGTATTAAAATTTATAAAAGGGGCGATTTTTATTAAGAAAGTATTTATTGGGATGATTATATTAGTAGCTATATTATTAGGTAATGCTTTTATAGAAAAAGAACAGAAAAATAAAATATCTATTATTGAAAAAGAGGAAGATGTTATTAGGACTTATTTAAATGAGAAAACAGAGGATATTGTTTCAAGTGATGAGGGGAAGTGTTTTAGTGCTTTTGAGGTTTTGGGAGCGAGGAAGGATAAAGTTTATCTTTTGGTATTAAAGTATAATGAAAGTGGTGGAGCTAGTTATACGCCTGTGGTTTTGAAGGTTGATAGTAATGCTGATAATTTTAGTGTTGTTTCACATAAGATACCAAGGGATGGAGCTTATTTTAGTGATGATGTAAAGAAGCTTTTTCCGATGTGTTTAAGAAATAAGGCTTTTAGAATTGATAGGGAATCTGAGATTAGACTTAAGAATTTAGAAAAACAAATAGAAAAAATGAGGAGAACTGCTTGTTCTCCTCATTTCCATTATTTCATTTATTAAAAATGAAATGCTAGAAAAAACTTAGCCATATAGGTTTAACATAATTCATAGGTGCTACATCTGGAAACATTAAAACCATACGAATAATATATACTAGTAATACAAGTATTACTAAAAAAATCCATATATTTTTATTTTTAATGAGTTTTGCAAAGAAATTATTATTACTAAATAAAAACACTATTGCAATAAAAATTGGAATTAGAAATAAAGGATGATAATAAAAAGCTTTTTTTATATCTCCATGCAAAAAGCTTTCTAAAGCTCTAGTCATACCACATCCGGGACATGGAATTCCAATTTTGTTTTTTAATAAACATCTTGTATCACTACCTAAAATACGAAAAATAGAAAATCCAAATGTTAATATTATTATTTTAATAAATAAGTTTTTAATTTTAAGTTTCATATTAAATTTCCTTAATTGTTTTTTATGTTAATTTTACTAATTAATTACTATATAAAAAATACTCTATTTTAAAATAGAGTATTTTTATATTAAGCAAATTTATTTAGATCAGATTGCATTATTATATAGTTAACTATACCAAATCCAAATACAGAAAGTATTATATATAATATAGCATTGTCTGATATTCTAATATTTCTTTCTTCACCAGCAAAAGCTAACATTTTTGCTATTTTATAGTTTAGATATATTCCATATAAACCACATGTTACTATAGTAAGTACAAGTGAAAGACCAGGATTTAAATCTTCCTCTGGTACTAATGCAGAAGTATCTTCTAGTATTTTATAAAGCCAAACTATACTCCAAATTCCACATGTTACAATAGATAATAATAGCTGTATTACTGGGTTTCTTTCTTCGATAATATTATTCATATTTTAAAATATTCCCCTCTTTTTTTATTATAAAATTCCATAGATAAATATACTATATTTACCAAAATAATTCAATGAAAATTTATAAAACTGTATTTACAGAGTTTATATGTAAAATAGAGTTTAAAATAAGTTTTCACTTTTATTATATTAAAAATTAAGTAAAGTGATGACATAAAAATTATTAATTACTCAATAAGTAGTAAAACAAAATGTGACTAATATGTAATTTTATTTAAGGTTGGCTATTGTATAATGATAAATAGGAATATAATGTAAAGTTGGAGGGAATTATGATAAACGTTCTTATGATAGAAGATGATAGCACAATAGCCTTTGGAGTAAAGTATGCCTTAGAGCAAGAAGGTTTTAATATTGATATATGTAAGGATTTAGAAAGTGGTAGACAAAACATTAATGACAAGGAATATAATATTATCCTATTAGACGTAATGTTACCAGATGGAAATGGATACGAATTTTGCAAAGAAATTAGACAAACATTAGATACACCAATAATATTTTTAACAGCTTGTGATGAAGAAGTAAATATAGTTACAGGATTAGACATTGGGGGAGATGATTATGTAACAAAACCATTTAGAGTTAGAGAACTTATTTCTAGAATGAATGCAGTACTTAGAAGAAAAGGTAATAATAATGAAAACAAAAAGGTAGTAAAATTTGGAGATTTAAGTATTAATACATTAGAAGCTAGGGTTTATAAAAAAGGAGAAGAAATTTTTCTAACTTCTGTTGAGTATAAATTATTATTAATTTTAATACAAAACAAGAATGTAGTTTTAAGTAGAACAAAAATTTTAGAAAAGTTATGGGACGTTACTTATGATTTTGTAAATGATAATACACTTACAGTTTATATAAAAAGGCTTAGAGAAAAAATAGAAGATGACTCAGCTAACCCAAAATACATACTTACAGTAAGAGGGGTTGGTTATAAGTGGGATGGAAGTGAAAAAAATGTTTCTATCTAATATTGAGATAAAAAGCTTTATAAGAAACTATATAGTCTTATTTATAATTACAATAATGGTATCAGTAGGAGTTAGCTTTATAAGTGTAAATATAATAAAGAACAAAATAGTAGAGAATAATCAAGCTATAGTAGGTGCCATAGTTTCTAAAAATCCCAATTTAGAAACTAATATATTAGATATAATAACTCAAGGAAAATCAAAGGATAATTTAAGTTTAGGGAAAAAAGTATTAAGTAAGTATAACTACGATAAAAATATAAGTTTTAAAAATGAACCAATTATAAAAGATAGTATAAAAGAGCTATTTAGCATAAATGCATTATTTATAATTATCATATTTATACTTATTTTTATCTTGGTTATGTATTGTTTTAAAAAGATATATAGTGATATAAAAGATATGACAAATTATGTATACAACAGTTCAGAAGGTAGACACTTTGAAATGAAAAATAAAAACCAAGAAGGGCAAGTAGGTCTTCTTAAAACTGAGCTTTTAAAAATGACTAACATACTTAAAGAAAAAGTAGAGTTATTAAACAATGAAAAAATATTTTTAAATAACACTATATCTGATATTTCACATCAATTAAAAACTCCTATGACTTCATTAATAATACTTAACGACTTAATGTATGGTGATATACCAAAAGAAACTAAGATAGAATTTTTAGATAAAATAAAGTCTCAGTTAAATAGGATGGAGTGGCTAATAAAAAGTATGTTAAAGCTTTCTAAGGTAGAAGCAAAAGTTATTGATTTTAAACATGAAAAGGTAAATATTAAAGAATTGGTAAAAAGAGCAGTCCAACCAAGTTTAATTCCAATTGAACTTAAAAATATACAACTTAGTATAATTGGTGAGGATAGTGTTTCATATTATGGTGATATAGATTGGTCTAGTGAAGCTTTAGTTAATATAATTAAAAATTGTGTTGAACATACTCCAAAAGATGGAGATTTAAAAATCAATTATGAAGAAAATCCACTGTACTGTGAAATAACTATAAAAGACAGTGGAGAAGGAATAGATAAAAAAGATTTACCTCATATATTTAAAAGATTTTATAAAGGTAAAAATAGTTCAAAAGAAGATAGCGTTGGAATTGGACTAGCTATGGCAAAGTCTATAATAGAAAGTCAAAATGGAGATATATACGTTAAAAGTGAAAAAGGAAAGGGAGCAGAGTTTCATATTATATTCCATAAAACCTATAGTGACTAATTTGTAATATTTAATTCACTTTAGAGTAACAACCAGTCTATAAAATATAAAGTATAAGAGAAAGTGAAGTTAAACTTTTATAAAGAGGAATGTATGGAGGGTAGTATGGAAATTTTAAGAGTTGAAAATTTAACTAAAAGTTATGGTAAAGGTGAGACAAAGGTAGACGCTTTAAAAAATATAAACTTATCAATAAACAAAGGTGAGTTTGTTGCAATAGTTGGACCAAGTGGTAGTGGTAAAAGTACTTTACTACATTTGATAGGTGGAGTTGATAGGCCAACTAGTGGAAAGGTATTTATAAATGATGTTGATATATACAGTTTAAAAGAAAAGGATTTATCGATATTTAGAAGAAGAAATGTAGGACTTATATATCAGTTTTACAATTTGATACCTGTACTTAGTGCAAAGGAAAATATATTATTACCAGCAGAGCTTGATAATAGAAAAATAGATAAAAAATATTTAGATGATTTGTTAAAAACTCTAGGATTAAAAGAAAGAGAAAATCATCTTCCAAATGAGTTAAGTGGAGGACAACAACAAAGAACTTCTATAGGCAGAGCACTTATAAATAGACCATCTATAGTTCTTGCAGATGAGCCAACAGGAAACTTAGATAGTAAAAACTCAAAGGAAGTATTAGAGCTATTAAAGTTATCCGTAAAGAGATACAATCAAACTTTAATAATGATAACTCATGATACTAATATTGCTCTTCAAGCTGATAGAGTTATAACTATTGAAGATGGAATTATTAAAGATGACGAGGTGATATAAATGAACTTATACACTTCTTTAACTTTAAGATATTTAAAAGAAAATAAGAAAAGAACAATAGTTACTATAATAGGTATTATATTATCTACATCACTTATTTGTGGAATAGGTAATATATTTGAAAGTTTTATGGATTATCAAATTAGAGAAACTATAAATAGAAAAGGAGCTTTCCATGCAACTTTTCACGATATAAAAAAAGAGGATGTAGACAAGATAACAAAGAGCTCGGGAATATCTAAAAGCTCTATTAGTGATAATTTAGGTTACTCAAAGTTAAGCAATGAAAAAAAGAATTTAGTTCAAGTTAAAGCTTTTGATAAAGAAGGATTTGAAGGCTATCAAATAAAGTTAAAGGAAGGTAGATTTCCAACTAATAGTAATGAGATTGTATTAAGTGAAAGAGCCATGCCTTTGATTGATAAAAAAGTAGGAGATAGTATAAATCTAAACATTGGAAAAAGAGTAGATAAAAATGGAAAAGAGATAGAAATTCCAATAGTACATGATAATGAAACTATAGTAGATGGGAAAAGTAAAAATTTTAAGATTGTTGGTGTTATGAATAAACTAGACGATGATCTTGATAATGATGTTGTAAGTGGAATAACTTATTTAGATATAAAAGAAAAAAATAAAGGTGATAAAGTAAATGTAGCTATATGTGCTAATGAGCCTAGTGAAATTTATGAAATTGCACCAGCTATATCTAAAAATTTAGGTTTAAAAGTAGCAAGTAATGATGATAGTGATGATATGATTTATAACAAAGATAATGGTGTGGCTTATGAAAACTTATCTTTTAATGAACACTTATTAAGATTAAAGGGTGCAAGTGCTTATGCTAATATAAATAGAAGTATTAATGCAGCTATGTTTGTAGTTACTACTTTAGTAGTTGTATGTACAGTAGCAACAATATATAATGCTTTTAGCATTTCTATAAATGATCGTAAAAAACAATTTGGAATATTAAATTCTATAGGAGCAACAAAATCTCAGATTATGAAGATAGTGTTTATAGAAGCTATTGTAGTAAGTGTAATAGGAATACCTTTAGGATTAATAACTGGAACTTTTACAATAGATTTAATATTTAAGCTAATAAAATATATGTTTAGTAGTTCGGTTATTGCACAGCTTAATTTAAGAGTAGTGTATAATCCTTATGTAATTATATTAAGTGCGTTAATAGTATTATTAACTATATTAGTTTCTGCAATACTTCCAGCCCTTAATGCTGCTAAAACACCACCTCTTGAAGCTATAAAAAATAGTTCTAGCCTTAAATTAGGAAAAGTAAAGGATTCTAAGTTGGTTAGATTATTATTTAAAACTGAAGGAGTTTTGGCATATAAGAATTTAAGAAGAAATAAAAAGAAATTTAGGATAACTTTATTTTCGTTAATAATTAGTGTGGTAATATTTATATCTTTTAGTGGATTTGTAGAGTTATTTATAAAAGCTAATGAGGCTAGTGTTGGACAAGTTAATTACGATGTAAGACTGTGGAAAGGTGGCATTTTAGAAGGAGATAAAATAATAGATGATTTAAATAAGGTAAATGGTATTAAAAAGATTAGTGTTAGAAATGAATATGGAGTAGCTTTTGATGTTAAGGAAAGTAATATAAATAAAGATTATAAGGATTTGATAGATAAGACATTTTCTAAAAAGAATAAAGATGGTGAAACTGTATATGACTTTAATTATGAGCAAAATACTTTCCAATTTACAGATGATAAAGATATAGATAATTTAAAATTAATAAATGGTAGTTTTGATAAAGAAACTGCTATAAAAGAAAATGGGATAATACTTAGAAATAAAAGTTCTTATAGTGAGCCTGGGAAAAAGTATGATGTTTCTTTAACTAATTATAAGGTAGGAGATACGATAAATGCTTATAAGTTTTCTAGGGATGAAAATGATAAGCAAATAAATGAGCCAATTAAATTAAAGGTTTTAGCTACTACTTATGATTTACTTCCAGGAAATAAGATGTCTACTTATATGGGAAGTGATTTTATAACTTATAATGAGGTTGGTTCAAAGTTAGGTTATGATATTAATAGTGGTAATATATATATAAATTCAGATAAAAGCAAAGATACTAGAGATGCTTTAAAGAAAATTGGAGAAAAGTATGGATATAATGTACATGACGAAGTAGATAATGCATTAGAAATGGAGCAGTCAATTATAGCAATAAAAATATTTGTATATGGTTTTGTGTTAGTTATATCTTTGGTGAGTATAACAAATATTGTAAATACTATAAGTACGAATATAAATTTAAGAAAAAGAGAGTTTGCTATAATTAAGTCAATAGGTGTAACTCCACAGGGATTTAATAAGATGATATATCTTGAGAGTTTGTTATATGGGGTTTTAGCTTTAGTATATGGAGTTCCTATAGGTCTTTTAATTGATGTTATTATGAATAAGATTATGGGAAATGTTGTTCAGTTGGGGATGATACTTCCTTGGGATGCAGTTTTAGTATCTATTGTAGGGGTGTTTGTGATTACCTTTATTGCTTCATATATACCTATGAGAAATATAAATAAGGAAAATATAATAGAAAATATTAGACAAGAGAGTATATAATAAATTAGTTTTGGAGAGTCTGAGGTTATATAGCATCTTTCTGCACTTAAAGCCTAAAGGTAGTGGCTTTAACGTTTAGTCAGATTACTATATAACCTCAGACTTTTATATACTAAAATAATTTTAAGATTTGTTAAGTTTGTATTTATCAAAACTGAAGGTTACAAGAGTTTTTACAAAATATATAACCCAAATAGCAAAGGCTATCCATAAGATTGATTTAGAAATAAATATATATCCTAGTGCTCCAATTAAAATAATTAACCCATTTTTGAAAAGTATAAGACCATAATCTTTACTTAACTTAATTTCATCATATAAATCTCTTTGATTTTTAGAAATAAAGTAATATCCTTGTATTAAAATTGCTGATTTATCTTTAAAAATAAAAAATACGATAGATAATAAAAATAGTGCAAAAGACATATAAAATGCTACATTCAACAAATTAATTCCCCCCCTTGTTGATTTAATTATGTATATATTTTCTTAAAATTGCAACTAGTTCTTAAAAACTTAGTCAATAAATTAAATAATACTTAGCTGTAAAAGCTTATATTTATTGCTAAACTATAATTAGAGGGAAAATATATTTAGAAGGGAGAAAAACTATGCAATTTTCAATAGGTGATATTGGATTATTTTTGATGTTATTAGCTTTTGCTTTATATTCTATAAAACAGTATCACAAATTAAAATATAAAAAATATTTATTTTATTTGTTAAGTTGTATATATGGAATGTTTAATAGGAAATATATGATTTCTATTAATGGTATAGAAATCAATAATACAATGTATATTGAGATACTGAGATATGTAATGTTAGTTCCAATGACAATACTTTTGTATAAACTATATAAGGAAAAAGAACTATTTTAAGTTAAGTATACTTAAAAGACTTTTAAAGAAATATGACTATCCACCTAACAAAAATTGAGGATGTGATAGAGCAAGTTACTATTTAATATTTTAGTGGAATGTAATTGCTTTATATTAATATAAAAAGGAAACCTAGCTTATTAGAAAACCTAATTTGTCCAATATTTTTATGGAATTATATACCATGAAAAGTGTATAATGAAAATATACAATTTTCAACAATTGTATTACATCTTTCATAAATACACATAAAAGGAGAAGTCAGATGGCAGATTTAAGTTTAAATAAGAGTTTTACATTTTATGATGAAGTAGAAGTTCCAGAAACTATAACTCCATTTATTTCGTCAAATGAGAAGATATGTTTTGCAGTAAAAACATTAAGAGACGTAGCAGTATTCACAGACAAAAGAATATTAGTAGTAGACAAGCAAGGGATATCAGGAAAGAAAAAAGAATACTATACAATACCATTTAAAAATATAGTAACTTATGCAATAGAAACAGCAGGTAAATTTGATTTAGACTCAGAAATAAAGTTAGTTCTATCAGGGGGATTATGCATAGAGCTTAACTTTATAAAAGATGATGATATGGATGAGCTACTTTTTAAAGTATATAGCTTAATCAACAAATATATAATTGGATAAAAAAAGGAACGCCATTAATTTGCGTTCCTTTTTTATTGTCTAATTAAAGAAAAATAAGGCTGATTGTGATAAAATATTTTTAATCGATAAAATGAAAATATTATTTCAGGGGGAACTAAGAATGAAAGTATTACAAAGGGGACTAAAAAAAACACCTATTAGTAGAATTTATCTATAATAGGTGTTTTTTTAAAATTTAATTAAAAGAAAATTATTATACTTAAAAATCTGTTTTAGTTTAAATTTAAAATATTATAACTATATAAAAAGAGTATCAAAATTTGAAAATATTAAAATTGAGAATAATTAGAATATATAGAAGATAATCTAAAATTATGGTAAAATATGTAGTAAAAGAGTTAATATATATTATTTAGAAGTGGGTAAGAAGGGAATAAAAATGGTATCTATATATAATAAAGTTAGTGACTATATAATAGTGTTAAATTGTATGGGGGAAATAATTTTTTGTAATGAAAGTTTTTTAAAACGATTAAATTATAATCATGAAGAAATATTAAACTTAAATATAGGTAAAATAATAAACGAAAATAATAATATTAATAATGAATTAAAAGAATTTGGAGAAATAAATAAAACTTTAGAGTTTTATTCAAAGTCAAATGAACTAGTCAAAATCAATTCAACTATAATCATAGAAAATTTTAACCATGATAAAAGTATTTTTATTATAGGTAAAGAAGTACAGTCAAAACAATATACGATGGAAATATTAGAGGATCTTTTAGACAATATTAATGTTTGTACATTTGCTATAGATGCCAATGGAAAGTATTTATACGTAAATAAGCCTTTTACTGAAATGCTAGACAAAAAAAGAGAAGATATTATTGGAAGTTATAACAGTGATAATTGGGAATATCATATTTATAATGCATTTGAAAAAAATAATAATGAAGTTTTTGAAAGTAAAAGTCCAAAGATATTTAATGAGAAATTAATATATGATAATGATATTCATTGGTATGAAAGCTACAAAGCTCCAATATTTGATGAAAATAAAAAACCTAAATATATTGTAGCAAAATCTAAAAATATTGATTTATCAAAAATCACATCAGAAGAGTTATATAAAAACTATAATAGAGTAACAGTTGAAAATGACCTTAGTAATACTAGCAATAAAAGTGTAGATTTAAATGAAATATTAAAAAATATTGGAGAACATATACTTGATTATACAAAAGCAGATGGTATTTCTATGTTACTTTATGATAGTGATAAAGAAGGTTTAATACCCACTGTAAAATTAAAAAATGCTAAGATAAATCTTAAAAATATAGAATGTATTCCACTAAAAAAATCTATTGTATATTCAGGTAAATATAGAAGTTATTTTAATTGTATATTTACAAAAGACAAAATACCTAATTTGTCAAGTTCAGATTATAACTGTATAGACGAATTATATTATTACGGTAATTATGTAATAGAGTTAAATGATGAATTTATTGGATTGGTAGGTTTAAGCTATAAAAATGGTAATGCTCCTAAATTTAATAGTGATGAGTATATGAAATATATATGTAATAAAATAGCTATGATAATTAAGAATATTAGACTTTCAAATGAGGTATCTATTGAAAATAAAAAACGCAAACATACAGAAAAAGAGTTACAACGATATTTAAATATTTCAGTTGATTTAGTAGCTATAGTAGGAAAGGATAAATATTTTAAAAGATTAAGTCCTAATTGGTGTGATGTTTTAGGATGGACGGAAGAAGAGTTATTATCAATGCCAATTGTAGATATTATTCATCCTAAAGACTTAGAAAATCTTATAAAGAAAAATAAACTAGATTCTAAAGAATGTAAAATTACTAGAAATATTATTAGGTATAGGCATAAAAATGGAAAATATATTTATCTTGAATGGAGTAGTGAATATATATGTGATGAAGAAGTATATGTTACAACGGCAAGGGATATTACAAGAAATCTAGAAATAGAAAAAGAAAAAAGAACATTAGAAAAAGCGGTCCAGATAGAGGTTGTAAAAAATGAATTCTTTTCAAATATATCACATGAATTTAGAACGCCAATAAATATTATACTTGGGACTATGCAAGTGATTAATAAAAATATAGATAAAAATAATATACAAATAAATAATTTAAAGAAACATACTAAATATATAAAACAAAATTCATATAGATTATTAAGGTTAGTAAATAATCTAATAGATATAAGTAAAATGGATATAGGAATGTATGAGCTTAGATGTTCTAATAAAAATATTATAAATATTATTGAAGATATAACTTTATCTGTAGCAGATTATACAAAAAATAATAACATTAATCTTATATTTGATACAAACGATGAAGAAGTTATTACATATTGTGATCCAGATAAAATAGAAAGAATAATGTTAAATCTTTTATCTAATGCCATAAAATATACACCAGAGAATGGTTTTATAAAAGTTAAAATTAATTCCACAACAGAAGAAATAATAGTTTCTGTAAAAGACAGCGGAGTAGGGATCCCAAAGGAGAAACTAGATGTTATATTTGATAGATTTGGGCAAGTAGATGATTCGCTTAATAGAAAATGTGAAGGTAGTGGAATTGGTCTATCATTAGTGAAGAACTTAGTAGAAATGCATGGAGGAGAAATACATGTAAATAGTAAAGTTAATGAAGGATCAGAATTTGTATTTAGTATTCCAATTAAACTAAAAGAAGAAAATAATGAAAATGAATGTTATGTTGATAGAAAATGTAAGCATGTAGAACGATGCGATATAGAATTTTCAGATATATATAGTATATAAAAATTAAGAAATTAAAAAGCATCTGTACAAATATATATAGATGCTTTTTTTGAGGGAGTTTGAGTTTATATAGCATCTTCCTTCACTGTAAAGCCTAAATGGCACTGCTTTAACGTTTCGTTAGATTGCTATATAAACTCAAATTCTTATGGTATGAATTGATTTTAGAATTAGTTAAGTTAAAAACTAATATAATTTTAAGCAAAATATTAATCTTTAAATATAAAATATTAATCCTAAAACTATACGACAAACTAAGGCATACAACAGATTTTTTAAAGTTTCCTTTGGGTTCTTCCACAGTATAGCAACCATTATAATTAAAAATAGAGTATTAACAATTCTTCCTAAACTTATATAAATCCAACCTACATAAAATGCAAATATCATCATAGTAGTAAAAATAATTATTCTAAATATGCTAGAAAATTTACTATTCTGTTTTGCATACCAACACAATGGAGCCATTATTGGGATTATAAATGTAATACCATACCATATCATCATATATGATTGTGGATTAAAACCAAGAATATAAACTGTATACATATGATAACTAATATTCATACCTAAAAAGAACAAAAATACATTTAACGAAGCTCTTTTTGGAGACTTTGAAAAAACTGATATAGCAGTCCCTATTAAAATCCATATAGGTAATTCTGATAATATATTTCCTAAATCAATAGTTTCAATAAATCGATGAAAAGGTATAGAATCATATAATGATAGTGAGTCCAACCATTTAGATAAAATACCTAATGAAACCCCTAAAATAAATATTAATATAGTATTTAGTAATTTTTTATTCTTATATAAAGCAATGTTATTTGTATTTCCTATTATAAACACCCCTTAAAATCCAATTTATTTATATATTATATAATTTACTGTATCTTCTTACAATTTTAAATGTATCCTCAATATAACAAGAATTAATGGCAGTAAATTTTAATTAATATTTTGCTAGTTACTGTAGCTATAATCTTTGACTTTTTAGTATTGCCTTTAGTATAATTTTAGGTAAAGATAAGACAACTGAGGGTATATATAAGATTATATAAAAATCTAAAGATAAATTAAGGGAGTAGGATATGAGTATTAATTGTAAAAAAACTATTAGTGAAGATTCTAAGTTTTGTTTTAATTGTGGAGTTAAAATAGAGAAAGATGTTATTAATGAAAATGATGAAGTGCTTAAGTTTTGTGATGCTGATAAGGGGTTTACTAAAGGACAGTTATACGCTTATAGTGATAGAATAGAGTTTGTAAGCAAAAAGGTAATAAAAAAAATGTATTACTATAATTTAAAAAAAGTGAAAAAAACCTTTGGAGTTATTGATTTAAAAACTACAGAGGGTGAAAGTGAAGCTTTTTCGGTAGAAGATAATGTTGATGAATGGATAAAATTTATTGATGATAGAATGATTTATTTTAAAGAAAACAACCTAAATATAGAAATAAAAAAAGATATTACTATTAATCTTGAAAAAAAAGAAAAAGAAAAAGAAAAATTAGAAAATCCTTACAATAAAATTAAAGAGTTTTTAAAAGAAAAAGATGGTAAGGTTCATATTATTATGATAAATGGTAAAATTTATATTCCACATGAAGAATTAAGCTGTGAAGATAGGTACACAAATGAAGTAGATAGTGTAGTAAGTTTTATGCAAGATGATGGATATGAAATAATTGATGTTAAATATCAATTAGTAGGAAGTTCAGAAAATAGGTATAGCACTTTAATAATGTATAAGTAAAAATAATCTCTTTATCACTAATTGTAAAGTATTTAGTATATACCTATATATTGGTATAATGTAAATATAGTAATATATAAATAGCTATAAAATTCAATTATCATAAGGGGTGAACTTGTGCAAGAATATATAATACAAAATAAACTAGAACAATTTATAGAAAACTACCAACAGATAAAAGAGGTTAAAGGCGCATGGAGTATGGGGATGATACAATATAGCTGTGCTTTATCTCTAACTATTAAAAATCAATATGCAAATAAGGAAAAAATAGAAGAAAATCTAAAAGTAATAAAAGATAACACAGGGATTTTTTCAAACTTTAGGGGTTATAGCATGTACTACACAGCTATATTATTATCAACTAAATTTGATGCACAAAACGATTTTAGAGAAATCCTAGATATATATAAACGATTAAAAGACAAGAGTTTTTGGGGTGATACTTATCTACCATTTGTAGCAATAATACTATATGAAAATAAAAATAAGATAGATATAGATACATGTATTGATAATATGAAGTATGTATATGAGTTTATGAAAAAGCATCATCCATTTTTAACTTCAAGTGATGATTATTGTAGAATAGCACTTATAGCCATAAATTCAAAAGATATAGACAAAGACTTAGAATACATAGAAAAGTGTTATGAAAATCTTAAATCAAATGGGTTTTATCCATCAAATAATCTTCAAGCATTATCTCATATAATGTGTTTTGATAAACATAGAAATGATGAAAGTATAGATAAAATTATAAAACTTAAAGACTTAATGGCTAAAGAAAATTGTAAGATAGATAGCTATGGTTATCCTCTAATAGGAGCTATATCATTACTTGATTGTGATGAAGATACATTAGTAAATCAAATAAAGAAAGTATCAGATAGTCTAAAGGAAGTAAAAGGATTTGGTAACTGGTCATTAGGAAAAAATAATAGAAATATGATAAGTTCGGCTATAGTAGCATCGGCTTATGCGGATTATTTAAAGAAAGAAAGTAATGTAGATACTATAAGTAATAACATATTCTTAGATATAATTATAGCAATAGAAATAGCTTGTATGGTTGCAACTATGGCTGCTGTTTCGGCATCTGCTTCAGCAAGTAGCTAAAATATTTAACTTAAAAACACCTACTAATAGACACTATCTATAGTAGGTGTTTTTTCAAATATATATTCATCAATAATTTCATTATTATCTAAATCAACAAGCATTATAGAAACTAAAATATTTAAATTAACAGGGTTTATACTTTTTAACTTTTTAAATGTATCCTCATTATTAGTAGCAATAGTAAACTTAGAAAGATTAAACTCATCATAACAAGCCAAATACCCGTAAGTATTTACTAAATAATGACTAACCAAACTTTCTCTATAATCACTAATTGGAATAAATCGAATTCTCCAAATATAATTATCTTTAGTAACTAAAATATTACCTAAAACAGGATTTTTAGATAAGCTCATATTAAAACCATCCTTAAGAACTCTAGGAGTTATAATACTAATAAACTTATCTTCACACTTTTCATTATAAACCTTTAAATCTGGGGCATTTGAATTATTAATTCTAGAAAGAGGTTGAATATATAAATAACCATACTTTTCTAATATATCATTAAAATCAACCTTAAGCACCAAAGCCAAAGCTCTTAAAACTTCCTCTGATGGCTTTTTTCTTTCTCCCGATTCAATTCTACTTATCTCAGCATTACTAACACCAGATTTTTCAGCCAAAGCCCGTTGTGACAATTTATTCTCAAGCCTTAACGCTTTTAAGTATTCTCCTATCATAATATCAAACCCTCATTTCTAAAATACATAATAATTACCTAAATAATGTTTGCAGATACACAAAAACTACCTATACAATCGTAATTTCATTATAACCAAAGTGGTGATTATATTCAACGATTTGATAAAAAAAGGTATTCCTATTGACTGTGTAATAAATGAGGTGATACTATTATGTTACCAATAGGTAACGTTTTTTAATAAAATTGTTTAAGAAAAAATCAATAAATAAAATATCTAAGGAGACAGGGGCAATGGAGTTAAATGTTGAGTATTTTAGGGAAGTATTAATCAAAAAAGATATTACAAATAGAGAGTTTGCAAGGAGGGCTGGAATTTGCCACAGTAGTGTTACTAAAATATTAAATAAAAATATGAAAGCAGGAATTAAAACTTGTAAGGCAATAAGGGGAGCTTTAAAAGATGAACCTGTAAGTAAATTATTTATGTAGAGTGTTACCATAGGTAACATAAAAGTTAAAAGGGGGATAAAGTATGAAATTTATTACTAAAGTAGTAACAGGGGAAGTAAGATTTAATTATGTAAATACAACAGAAGCTAGAGTAAACGACCTAGACTCAGAACCAAAGTTTGGTTTGACTATACTTATACCAAAAGACAACAGTGAAACTATGGGAAAAATATATATTGGAATGTCAAATGCTACAAAAAATGGACTAAACCTATGGGGTGGACAAGTTCCAGAGGATATAATAACTTGCTTAAAAGATGGAGACCTACTAGATAGAGAAGAATACAAAAATCACTTCTATATAAACACTAATTCTAAACACAAACCTCAAGTAGTAAATAGAGCATTAAATGAAATTACAGATTCTAAAGAAATTTACAACGGTTGTTATGGAAGAGTAAGTATAAACTTTTATCCATATAACCATATAGAAAGTGGAAATTGTGGTATTGCTGCTGGGCTTTTAAATATCCAAAAGCTAAGAGATGGAGAAAAGATAAGTAACAGAAGTAGTGCAGCAGATGATTTTGACATAGTAGAAGATGATAGGATTTTAATATAATGAAAACTATATCAATTGACATAGAAACTTATTCAAATATAGACCTTACAAAAAGTGGGGTCTATAAGTATATTGAAGGCGACTTTGAAATACTACTTATTGCTTATGCCTATAATGATGAAGAAGTAAAAATTATAGACTTAAAAAATGGAGATAAAATACCACAACAATTTAAAAAAGATTTATTTGATGAAAACATAATAAAAACTGCCTTTAATGCAAACTTTGAAAGGATATGTTTATCTAAATACTTTAACAAAAAATTAAGTCCTAAAATGTTTAGATGTACTCAAGTTCACGCCCTATACCTAGGACTACCACATGGACTAGATAAGGTAGCCAAAACATTAAGATTAAAAGAAGAAAAAATAGAAGAAGGTAAAAGCTTAATAAGATTTTTTATGAAAAAAGAAAATGTAGATTTGATTAATTCAAAGGAAGATAGTAAAGAAAAGTTAGAAGTAATTAAAAAGTATGAGGCATTTAAAAAGTATTGTATAAATGATGTGGTAGTTGAAAGGAGCATAAGAAAATTTTTAGAAAAAGTTAAAATTCCTAAAATAGAACAAAAGCTTTGGGAACTAGACCAAGAGATAAATGATAGAGGAGTTTTAATAGATAAAAAATTACTAGAAAATGCTTGTATTTGTGATGAGAAATTTAAAGAAGATTTAATGAAAAAACTTAAAAGTATAACTAAGGTAGATAATCCAAAAAGCAACAATCAAATAAAAAACTATCTTAAAACTATGGGAATAGAAGTAAGTTCACTTAATAAAGAAAGTGTAGAAAATTTATTAAAAAGTGAAGAATTATTAAATCATAAAAAATATGAAGAAATAAAAGAGGTTTTAAATTTAAGAAGTAGGTTAAATAAAACATCTACTAAAAAGTATGAAGCAATGAAAAGGTGTATTTGTAGTGATGATAGGATAAGAGGGTTGTTTCAATTTTATGGAGCAAATAGAACAGGACGATGGGCAGGAAGGTTAGTACAAGTTCAAAATCTTCCACAAAATAAGCTTGAAAACTTAGAAGAAGTAAGAAGTATTATAATTAATGATTACGGAAGTAAATTACCTAGTAGAGATGAATATAAAAAATATACTAATAAAGAAAACTACTACAACCAAAATAAAAGTATAAAGGTTAATGAAGACATTTCAAGTATATTATCTCAACTAATAAGAACAACTTTTATACCAAAGAAAAATCATAGATTTATAATAGCAGACTTTAGTGCAATAGAAGCAAGGATAACTTCTTATATAGCAAATGAAAGATGGAGGTTAGAGGTATTTAACACCCACGGAAAGATATATGAAGCAAGTGCAGCTAAAATGTTTAAAGTAGATATTAATAAAATAACAAAAGAAAGTGAATTAAGGCAAAAAGGTAAAATTGCAGAATTAGCCCTAGGGTACCAAGGTGGAGTAGGAGCACTTGTTACTATGGGTGCTTATAATATGAATTTATGTGAAGGTGATCTTATAGAAATTGTAAAAGCTTTTAGAAGTTCTAATACAAATATAGTTAGCCTATGGAAAAAAGCAGAGAAAGCTTTGATAAAAGCAGTAAAAGATAAAACAGTTGTAAATATAGATAAAAACATAAGTTTTATATATGAAGGAAATATCCTTTTTATAAAACTACCATCAGGAAGAAGACTTTCTTATATAAGACCAAGAGTGGATTTTAACAGTGCTTTTAACAAATACATTATAACCTATGAAGGAATAGATTCTATAAGTAAAAAACAAACAAGACTAACTACATATGGAGGAAAGTTGGTAGAAAATATTGTACAATCAATAGCGCGAGATGTATTAGGTTATGCAATGCTTAATTTAAAATATAGGGGATTTAATATTGTAATGCATGTACATGATGAGATTGTAGTTGAAGTAGAAAATAATATTTCAAGTGTAGAAGAAGTTTGTGAAATAATGTGTGAAGAAAATCCATATTTAAAAGATTTAAAATTAAAAGCTGATGGTTTTGAAAGTAGGTATTATAAAAAGTAATTAAGTATAATGGGGGATACTATGAAACATGACAAATTTATAAATATAGCTATAGGAAGAAGTAGAAAAGAAATTAATTATGTAAACAAAAGTATTAGTTACTTAGATTTTATAAATAACTATTTAAAAGATACTAAATATACAAAAGAAAATTATAAGGAGTATATAAACTTTTCAAAGGATATACAAGACAATATAAAGGATGTTGGTGGTTTTGTAGGTGGATTTTTAAAGGATGGTAAAAGAAGAAAAGAAACTGTTATAAATAGAAGTCTTGTAACCTTAGATGCAGACTTTGCTTATAAAAATATGATAGAAGATATTGAAAAAAATTGTGATTTTGCTATGTGTATATATACAACTCATAAACATACAAAAGAAAATCCTAGATTTAGAATAGTTATTCCTTTAAGTTATGAAGTAGATCCTATAGAGTATGAAGCCATAGCTAGAAAATTGGCTTTTAATATAGGTATAGATTATTTTGACGATACTACCTATTCTCCTTCTAGACTTATGTATTTTCCATCTACTAGTAAAGATGGTGATTATGTTTTTAAGATTATAGATAAAACTTGGCTAAATCCAAAAGATATATTAAATTCTTATGAAAATTATAAAGATGAAAGTTCGTGGCCTTTTTCTTCAAGAACAAAGGGAAAAGTTATTAATTCTAATACAAATGTACCAAAGGAAAATCCGAGACTAAAAGAAGGAATTATAGGAGCATTTTGCAGAGTTTATAACGTATTTGATGTTATTGAAAAGTATTTAAGCAATATTTATAAAAAAGGTGATAGTGATTATAGATACACTTATATAAATGGAAGTAGTTCTAATGGTTTGATTATTTATGAAAATGGAGATTTTGCATATTCTCATCATAGTACAGATGTATGTTTAGATAAACTTTGTAATTCCTTTGATTTATTAAGATTACATAAGTTTTCAAATTTAGATGAAAAGGTAAGTGAGGATACTCCTATTAACAAACTACCTTCTTATATAAATATGATTGAGTTTATAAGTAAAGATGAAAAAGTTATATTAGAACTTGGAAATAGCAAGTTAAAACAAGCAAAAGAAGATTTTAAAGACCTTTATAATCTTAATGAAGATAATAATGAAAATATATGGATTACAAAGCTTGAAGTAGATAAAAAAGGAATGTATAAAGCTAGTAATAAAAATATAGTTACTATTTTAGAAAATGATATAAATTTAAAAGGAAAAATTGCTTACAACTTATTTTCAAATAGAACTATGGTTAAAGGTGATTTGCCTTGGAGAAGTGTTTCAGACAAGGTAAGGGGAGATATTTGGCAAGATAGTGATGATGCAAATCTTAGAGTTTATATAGATATAACTTATGGAATAGTTGCACCATATAAGATTAATGATGGATTAGCTATTATAGAAAAGAAAAATAAGTATCATCCAATAATAGATTATTTAAACTCTAATACTTGGGATAAAACTAGTCGAGTTGACACTTTAATGATTGATTACCTAGGAGCAGAAGATTGTGAGTATACAAAAAGTATAACTAGAAAAATGCTAGTGGCTGCTGTTTCTCGAGTTTTTAATCCTGGGATTAAGTTTGATTATATGTTGGTTTTAGTTGGAAGACAGGGGATAGGTAAAAGTTATATTATTAATTTATTAGGTAGAGAGTGGTATTCAGATTCCCTAAATACTGTTTATGGAAAAGAAGCCTATGAGCAGTTACAAAATGCTTGGATACTCGAGATGGCAGAACTTTCTGCTACTAAAAAAGCAGATGCTGAGGCTATTAAACACTTTATATCTAAAACTGAAGATAGTTATAGGCAAGCTTATGGAAGAAGGGTAGATACTTTTAAAAGACAATGTGTGTTTTTTGGTACTACTAATGAAAATGAGTTTTTAAAAGATAGAACAGGTAATAGAAGATATTGGCCTTTGATGGTTGGAGTAAATAAGCCTTTAAAGAATTTATTTAAAGATTTAAATAAAAATGAGATAAATCAGATTTGGGCAGAGGCTTTGTATTTGTATAAATGTGGAGAGAAATTGATTTTAGAAGGTGAGGTTGAAAGAGAAGCTAATTTAAAACAAGAACAACATTTAGAAAGTAATAGTAAAGAGGGGATGATTAGGGAGTTTTTAAATATGAAGTTACCTAAGAGTTGGGACAAGATGGATGTTTTTGAAAGAAGGATTTATATAGGAGAAGGTGATGGTTTAAGGGAAGAGGGTTGTATAATTCGTGATAAGGTTTGTAGTGCAGAAATTTGGGTTGAGCTATTTGGTGGTGATATGAAGATGTTTTACAAAGGTAATGCAAGGGAGATTAATGATATTTTAAGAAAGATTGATGGGTGGAGTGCTTTAAAAAATGGAGCAGGTAAGCTTAGGTTTGGAAAGATTTATGGTGTTCAAAGGGCTTTTATAAGGGATAATTAGGTGTTACCAAACTTGTATTTAGTGTTGTCATAAGTGTTGTCAAAGGCGTTGTCAAACCTAATTTATGACAACACTAATATTAAGCTTTGGTGTTGTCATATTTTCTTTGGTAACACCTTTGATAACGGTGTTTGGTAACGCTTAAAGCTAGTATTTTAAACGATTTTGCCTTAGTGTTACCAATGTTGTCAAAAATCTATATAAATGTCTAAATTAGGGAGAAATATATAGATATATAGGTCTAATTCATATAATAAGTTATGGGAAAGCTTTTTTGGTAACACTAAATAAAAAAAAGGGATATTTCCTTTTGAAATATCCCTATATTCTAAGCTACCACTAAGTCATATTCAGATGTATCTGTTACTACTATTTTAGCTTCTACTGTAGCTATTAAGTTTGATCCATATGGAGCAAATATATTCTTTTCAACTATTAAGTTCATAGCAGCTACTATTTCAGCTTCAGTTATATCTTCTTTTGGGTCATCTATTATTATAGACGTTTTTCTTTGTACTCCCGTTAAGAAGGTCATTACTAATCTTTTTTTAGTTTCCATTTATTTTACCTCCTTTTAAATTATAAACGCTATTTTTTAGCAACGGACCTGTTTTTCAAGGTCGTTGGCGATATTATAAACGCTATTTTTAGTTTAATATTGTGTTATCTTGTTTTAATATTTCAAGTGCATCGTGGATTTGTAACCCTATTAATGCTTTCGCTACGTCGATTACATTTTGAGATGTAGCTTTATCTGATATATTTGAGAATGAACGAGTTTTTACTATTGTTTTTCCTTGGTCATTTAGACCACAGTCAAATTTTATTTTTAATGCTGACGGATTTTTAGTTTCACTTACTGTCATGTTTGTTCTCCTTTCTTTTAAAGATATGGGGTATCTTTAAGTTTTATTTGAAGTGTTAGCTTCTAATTTAATTATAGAGGGAGATTGATTTTTTCTATATTAAAGGATTTTAAAAAATTTTTAGGAGGATATTTTATTGAGGATAAGATTTTAAAGTTTGTTAGTGTTGATGATGTGCCAGAGGGGTGTAGGGATTTGGTTGATATTTTTGGTATGGATGTTTTTATTAGATTGATTGAGTTTTGTGGTGGGAGTTCTATTTATTTACCTAGTAAGGGGTCTGTTTTTAGAAATGCTAGAAATAGGGTTATTAGGGATGAGTTTGATGGGGGGAATTTTCGAGAGCTTTCTGGTAGGTTTGGGATTAGTGATATGCAAATTAGAAATATTGTTAGATAAGTTAGTATTTTAAACTTTAATTTGTATGTATGTTTTGTTAATATAGATGTATAGAAGATTAAAGGAGATAGATTATGGAGTATACTAAAGCGCAGATAGATGAGATTAAGGCTAAGATTGTATATACGTTAGATGAGAATGGTGAGATGAGATTTGGAAAGATAGCAAAGATTATTATACATTCTGGGATGGCTGATTCTAGTTTTATAGTACAAAAGATTTTAAAAAGAGGTTGTGTTGAGTATAAGGAGTTTGATGGGACTGAGTTGTTTGTAAGTCCTAAGACTGGATATTGGAAGTTGATAGATTAATTTTTAGGCACTGATTTTAAAGCTTAGGCTTTTGGTTGGTGCCTTTTTTGTGAGATTTTGTTTGTATCGTGGGGAGTTTGAGGTTATATAGCATCTTCCTTCACTGAAAGCCTAAAGTGCAGGCTTTAACGTTTCGTCTGATTGCTATATAACCTCAAACTCTATCCTCGGGTTGTAGTTTAGGGATGGTTATATCAATTAATCATTTTTCGCTATAATTAAAATCGATTACTTAGCAATTAAAATTAATAAAATAAGTTGATATAATAATGTAAAATATGGTAATATATGGATAGCAAGTTTAGGGTTAACTTTAGAAATAAAGTTAATTAAAAAAGAAGTGATATTAAAAAAATGAATATATAATTAAAAATATATCAAAAATAGTGTGATTAGACAAGGGTTCAGTGATATTCGTCTCCACCATTGAAATCCACGAAAAGATATTATCATATGATTATGATAATATCTTTTTTTTATATACTAAATCAAATTGATAAAGATATATAATGAGTCCATATCATATAGTTGAGGTAAACTTATAAATATAATTATATCTGATATAATAGAGAAATTTATTAAAGTTAAAATCCATATAGAGTTTGAATATATATACGCATCTGTATTTCAAATACACATATCACGAGGTGGAAATAAATGTATTAATGTCATAAGAGGGCTATATATGTATTCAAAGGATGACTTTACACATATATTAAAACCACCACATCAAGATTTTTAATAGATTAAATTTAATTAAAAATAGAGGTAAGTTAGTTTTCATATAGATAGATTAAAAATATTGTATATTATAAATAAATCAATATAAAGTTTAAATAAGTATTATATAATAGATAAAAGTATAATTTACATCTATTAATTTATGGTATAATTTTCATATGAATTTTATTAACTTAATATACAAATTACATTAAAGTAATTACTAGATTTTATATAATAATATTTATTTAAGTATATAAGTGGAGGTAGATTAAGTTTAGTTATTAGGAGGAGTATATGGCAAAAATAGATATAGATAGGGAAGTATTTAAATGCGCAGCGAATAGATTGAATTTACATGAGATTCAGTCTATTTTATCAGAACATGGAGTGATAGTAAATAGAAAAGACAAGAAACATGAACTAGTTAATAAGGTATTAAACCTTATTGACGAAAATAGAATGAGTGAAAAACTATATATAGCTATTAAAACTAAAGCATTTTCAGATGATTTTAATTTTCATGAAGGATTTTTCTATCAATACAGCATAGAAAATATAGATTTTACATATCAGAAGTTTGAAGACTTACTAGAGCAAGAAAGTAAAAAAGATAGTACATCTAAATATAGTAATAGTACATTTACATACAACTATAATAATCTACTTCACAATGAAGCAGAGGGGATTGTAAAGTTTTCGTTATTAAAAGAAACTAAAAAAGGCAAATATGATTGTGTTGATGATGATGTAAAGTTTTTTAACGAAAAAATTAATGCATGTGTAGATATTAACTATAGAGAGGGATTAGTATATATACACTGTAAAAATGCAAACAATAGTACGGCTATAAAATTCTTTATAGAAAAAATAATCAATTCATTGAGAGTAGATGTAAAGAAGGGGAAAACTAAACTATCTACTCCGAGGTTTGATAATAATAGAGTTAGTAAATGGGCAAGTGATAATAAGATAGATATTAAGGGAATATCAACAATGTCCATTCAGATGATAGACTTATTATTTGAATTCCAAAATGAAGATAATCAATTTAGTGCTTTCTGTATGAATAAGATATATTTTGGCAACGAAGTAATAAATACGGAATCAAAAAACTTAGAAACCAAAAGTACTATTAAGGGGTCTATATTTTATGGAGATGATATACAAGAATGTAAGGAAATTGCAGAAGGTATTATCAACGGTAAAAAAATTAATGGTTTTGAATTATCAGTTGACTTTATATATGAAGATGAATGTACAGGCTCAGATCCTATATTAATAAAGCTACCTATAGCTATTTTACAAGATAATAACAAGTCAATAAGAACGGCTATTTTGCAAGAAATACCTCATATAACTGATAAAACATTATTTTACTTGTATGAGGATATAAAGAATGTATTTAAAAATAAATTAAATTCAAGTGAAATAAAAAATACAGAAGAGGTAGTACAGTTTATAAATAGATCAAGAGAAATTTTGAGTGAAGAAGGTGAGATGGCTACTTCTCAAGAAGAACAAGCCTTAGTTCTATGATAGATATCTATATGTATTATTATGATGACTATGAATATGTATATAATTATTTAGATTTATGTAATCTAGAGAGTACCTACATTAATAATAATTATGAAAAATTTAGAAATAAGTCAACACAATATGATACAACTATATTTATATATAAAGACATGAATATCCTAGCTATTATGTCAAGTAGAGCTATTTATCTAAATAAGTTAAAAGGAATATTTTTATTACAAAAAGTTAATTTATTAGATAAAAAGATTTTCAAAAGTATTTTTGAACATGACATTTCTAAAAACTTATGCAATGTAAAAATAGATATAGATGTTTTAGGATCGGAAGAAGAGTTAATTGAGTTTGAAGGAGCAAAACTACAGGAATTGAATTTATTAGAGGAATATGATTTATATGATAAGGAATCAGAAACGGTTTTAACGTCATATTCTATACAACCTACAGGATATAAGTATGCACTTCAAATAAGTTCAGTAAATAAGCTGCAGTTTAGTGATAAATATAATACTAGTGATATAGAAGACATAATATCTAAGTTAATAATAATAATTAAACTAGTAAAGGAGGTAGAGCAAAATATCGAATAGTACAAGCTCAATAGTTCAAACCGACGGTTATAGTATATATAGAGATGAATTAAAGAAAATAAGGATAAAGTTTGATAATCCTAGTAAGCACTCTGAATTAGTATCTAAAGCAACAGAGGTACTTGAATTAGTTAATGAAATAGATAATTTACCATTAGATGATAATGAGATAAAAAAATATGACAAGAATATATCTAACATATTTCAGATTGCGTTAATAGAGAATACTGAAATGGCAAAGAGGTATGGGGAAAATTTGCAAAATGAAATAGAAAAAAACTTAATTAGAAGAAAACAAAAAGAATTATATTTGCCCTCTATATTAGCACTAATAGCGATGACAACCATAATTTATGTATTAAAAAAAAATAGTTTAATAGGAGAGGTTGGGGATGCATTAATTTATGGATCTATTGGAGGTATAATGTCCATGTTGGTTCAAAATAGAGAAATAGATTATAAGGTAGAAAAAAAGATATTGCAATTTGAAGGTTTTAAGTTAGTTTTATTGTGTAATATAATGGCTATAGTAGGATATATAGTTATTAAATCAAAAGTAGTATTAGGAAATATAGACTTAGATACTAATCAATATTTGCAATATATAATATATTTTATATGTGGATATAGTCAGACATTTATACCAAATATTTTGAAAAATTTCGAGATGGAAAATCTTCAAAAGTAAATTGATTTAGAATTGCAATCATGGGTATTATTCCTACGATTCGTCTCAACCATTTGAATCCACGAAAAGATATTAGCTATTTGCTAATATCTTTTTATTTGTCAAAAACAAGTATATAAACTGTATAATAACTATACATAGCAAACACAAAGAGGTGAAGAATTATGGCTAAAATTGATAACATGATGGCTATACTATGGATGCTAAATTCAGATAAAAAAGTTACAGCAAAACAAATATCTGAAAAACTAGAAATAAATATAAGAACTGTATATCGATATATTGATGCCATTTCGGCTAGTGGAGTACCTATTATTTCAGATACAGGGCATAATGGTGGATATAGTCTTTTGAATAATTTTGTTAAAGCACCACTTTTTTTCGATATTGAGGAGAAAACAGCATTACTTCATTCAATAATATTTGCTAAAGAAGCGGGATATTTTTTTGATGAAGCATTAAATAAGGCAACATCAAAATTAAAAATGCATTCAAATCAAGAACAAGAAAAAATGCTAGACCAACATTTAGTAGGTTTTGAAGTAATAAAACCAATTGGAAAAATATCTATAGAATCAGTACTTAAAACATTGGAGTATGGAATAGCAAATGAGTTATCTGTAGAAATTGACTATCGTACAGGTGGTGAAGAAAAATCAAAATGTAGAAATATAAATCCCTATGGAATTGTTTATTGGAATAACAATTGGTATGTAGTAGCATTTTGTAACCTGAGAAATGAGATTCGCAGCTTTAGAGTAGATAGAATTAGTAATATTATAGAAACACCAAATAATTTTAATCGACCAAAGGAATTCTCAGCAAGTGAATTTTTTATAAAAGGAATTGCAAGTGAAATAAAAGATGAACATAACTTGATTCCATTAGTTATAGAAGGTAGTATAAATGCTTTGGATAACTTATGCAAGCATTGGTTTTTAGGATATTATTTAAAAGAAAGAACTCCGAACCAGGTAATATTTCTACTTAAGGAAGAAGTGATATGTAAATATGTACCTAATATACTTTTACCATATGGAAGATCAATACAGGTAATTGAGCCACTAAGTTTAAAAAAGAATATTGTTGAGACTCTATTAGAATTAATTAATCACTATCAAGTTTAATAACTTAACTGACTGAATATGTCAGTTAAGTTATTTTATAATTAGTTATATTAATTAATCACACAAGGAGTAAAAAAGATGAAAAATAGAAAAGTGTATATGTATGTATTTGATACTATGTCAGATTGGGAAGTGGGATATTTAACTGCTGAATTAAATACAGGGAGATATTTTAAAAAAGGATTAGAACCGTTAAAGGTGATTACAGTAGGAATTGATAAAAATCCTATAATGACAATGGGGGGATTGAAAGTTATTCCTGAAATTTCTATAGAGGAGTGTAATATTGAAAGTAAGGATGTATTAATTTTGCCAGGAGGAGATACTTGGACATCATCAATTCATGAAATAATATTAGAAAAAGCTAAAGAAGCTTTGATACAAGGGTCTATAGTAGCAGCAATTTGTGGAGCTACATTAGGTTTAGCTAAAAAAGGGATACTAGATTTTAGAAATCATACAAGTAATGACTTAGAGTTTATTAAGATGGTAATACCAAATTACTCAGGAGAAAAGTATTATAAAATGGAAGCTGTAGTTAATGATGAAAATTTAGTTACGGCTTCGGGAATTGCTCCGTTGGAATTTACATTTCAAGTATTGAAAATTTTACAGGTTTTTAAATCAGAATCATTGAATTCATGGTTAAATCTTTATAAAACTTATGATTCAAAATATTTTTTTGAACTAATGAATTGTAAAAAATAAATTTAAGATTTATTTTTCAAATAGGCTAATAGCTCTATAATAAAATTTATATTGACATTGAAGTTACTTCACCCCTTAGAATTTTAATTGTGATACAAAGCTCAATTAAATTTATTTAAATAGAAGGGGAAATAAGAATGATAAGAATATTACCTAAAAAACTTAAACTGTTGTACAATTCGTTAGTAGCTTTTAAAGAAGATAATCTTGCTAACAGTTTTCAAACAATGTATAAAATTCAACCATCTAAAAAAATTAGCAAAGGGTCTGAAGTATTTTATTTCAAAAAAGAATTGCAACCATTACCTAATAATTTTCAATTTAAAGGAGAAAAACTTTCTACTTATAAGTTCATAGAGGAAACAAATACTACAGGGTTAATAGTTATTCATGATGATAAAATAAAATATGAAAATTATTTTTTAGGAGCAAATGAAAATACGCTATTATCATCTAACTCAGTTTGCAAATCATTTGTATCTTCATTACTTGGAATAGCAATTAGTGAAGGCTATATAAGTAGTGTAAATGACCCTATAGGAAAATATGTACCTGAGTTAAAAGATACTGAACTAGAAAAAATATCTATAAAAGATTGCCTACAAATGTCTTCGGGGATTGATTTTGACGAAGATACTGATATGAGTAAAATGTCAATTTCTATGCTACTTGGAAAGCCAGCTATTAAATATATATCAAAACTAAAAACAAGCATTAAACCTGGTAAAGTAAGAAAATACTCAAGTATTAATACAGAAATAATAGGAGAGGTTATAACTAATGCTACTGGATATAGTTTAAGCGAGTATTTAGAGGAGAAAATATGGAAACGTATAGGTGTAGAAAAAGATGCATATTGGACACTAAGTAATAATAAAGAACTTGCAATGGGAGGATTAAGTGTATCACTCAGAGATTATGCACGTTTTGCTAGATTATACATAAACAATGGTAAATGGAATAATAAGCAAATTATACCTTCTAATTGGATTAAAGATTCAATAGATACAAGAGAACATCACTTAAGACCAGGTTCAAGTAATGATTCTTATAGCGCTTTTGGTTATGGATATAAGTGGTGGGTCCCAGAAGGAGAAGAGGGAGAGTTTATGGCTATAGGTATATATAGTCAATGGATATATATTAATCCAAATAGGAATGTTATTATTGTAAAAACAAGTGCGCACCCGGGGTTTATGGATACTGATCACGAATTAAAAACAGTTGAATTATTTAGGTCCATTGTAGATAGTGTATCATCTATATAAGCATAGAAAAGGTATATCTCAAAATAGAGATATACCCTTATTTAATTTAGTATATTACATTTATATACTGACATTTAAATTTATATTGACAAAATACATTACATCATCAGTTTTCTTAGGTAAATAAAATTCATATTTTACATAAGCCATATTATTCTTAGGACAATTAAAGTATTTGTTAAGAGATAGTATGTACTCGTTTATTTGCTTAGTCGTACCGTAAAAATTAACAGAAACACATCTTTCATGTATATCTATTTTTATAGAACTTATGTCTTCGTTATTTAAATACTTTTTTAATATTTCAATATTTTTAGGGTTTTCTTTTATAAATAAGAGGTTTTCATTTTCGTATACATTAGTATTTTCAATAATATTATATAAATAAATATAAGTATCATTTATTTCTTCATTTAAGTAAGACAACTCTTTTTCTAAAGACATAGTACCAATGGGACAAATGTTTGAACTTAGTAATTTTTTCATATCCAATGCATAAAGACTATAATTTTGATTTGATATTTCTAAGTTTTCAAAGTTATACTCATTTTTAAAATTGGTTACTGTATTTAATATTTTTTTACTTTTATTTAAATTATACTCTAAGTGTTCAAGTTCTTTCTTTTTTATCTTAAGTATCTCTTCTTGCTTTGATACTAGGTTTTTATATTCATTTAAATCTTCACTTCCTATAGTTTGCTTAATATCTGCTAAAGAAATACCCAACAGTTTTATTCCAAGTATTAGGCTTAACTTCTCTAAATGTTTAAATAAATAATATCTATATCCATTTTGAGAATTAACCTCAGGTTTTAAAATGCCAATTTTATCATAATATCTAAGGGTTTCTTTACTTATATTAAAAATTTTACTAACTTCACCTATTGAAAGTTTCATCTATATCACTCCTTTATAAAAATATTATAAGAGACATAACTATTGATGCCTCTTATAATATGGTTACTTATAACATATATTATTGTTTCGTATTAGCATACTCTAACTCTCCTATGCTAGTATTAGTAGCGGGTAATCTATATTTATTCATTAAATAAAAAGATACAATACAAGTTAATACCTCAGCAAAAGGAACTGTAAGCCAAATACCATTTATACCTAGAAACTTAGGCAATATAGAAATTCCAATTACTATAAACACTAAACCTCTACTTAACGCTATTATTATGGATTCCTTAGCATATCCTATAGCTGTAAAATATGATGAATATATTATACTAAAGCCATTAAAAATAAATGAAAAAGCATATAACTTAGATCCAATTACAGCTAAATCAACTACAAATTTATCAGAACCAATAAACATAGTAATTAAATTATCACTAAAGAAGAACAATACTATAAATGTAGTTATACAAACTATAAAAGATACAACTAGTGATAATTTTAATATAGATTTAACTCTATCAAATTGATTTGCTCCATAGTTATAACTTATTATAGATGTTATACCATCGGCAATTCCAAACACTGTTAGCATTCCAAATTGAGATATATAGTTAATACTTGTAAAAGCTGCAACTCCTGACTCACCAGCAATTTTCATAAATGCATTATTAAATAAATATGCAGATACAACGGTAGCAAGTGCAGACATAGCCTCAGATGAGCCATTATACACAACAGGGATTATGGTATCTTTATTAAACTTTCCTACAAATAAGTTTATGACATTTTCCTTTTTTAACATTGGTGGTACAACTACAACAAATACAGATGAGTATGAAATTCCAGTAGCAAGAGCAGCACCAAATATGCCTAATTGCAACTTCTTTATTAATATATAATTTAGTGTAATGTTTACTATTAAACTTACAATCATACCCTTAAAGTATAAATCAGGCTTTTCTACAAGTCTATCTGCAAATCCAATTAAAAAAGCTAAACACATTGGCAATATACATATTGAAATTACTCTTATATATTTTGAAACATCATCTATTAAAATATCATTAGCCCCCAAGGCTAAGCCAATGTTTTTACTAAACACAATACCTATAAAAGAAAAGAAAATAGCTCCTAAGCTTAGTAATATAAATGATGTTTTAAAAATATCCTGAGTTAATTTTTTATTACCCTCACCTAAACTTCTACCCATAAAACTTAAAGAGCCAACACTTATTAGCATTGAAAAACCTATAACAAACTGTATATAGGGTCCGCCTAGGCTGACACTAGCCATAGCGTTTGAACCTATGAAGTTTCCTAAAAATAAACCGTCTATAACAGTTTGCATACCTGCTATTACCATTGCTATGATAGCTGGTACTGAGAATTTTATAAATAATTTTAAAATCCTACCTTGTTTTAATATGTTTTCTTTCATATTACTACCTCCATAATCAGACTATAGTTAGTAGTATAAAGTGTGAAGTAACTTCAAGGTCAATAGACAATTTTATATTACTCTTATGAATAAGAAATCTACGAAAATCATATTGATTTAGCTTAAAATTAAACTATTAACGTAACTTGTTGATTTTTTACAGAATATTCAATATACTTAAATTAATAGGATAGATATACAGAAGATACCATGAAGGTAGAAATTTCTACATGAAGTAGAATGCTATTTTTGTGGTATTTTTTGTTATGCAAAAATATATTCAGGGGGATACATTATGATAAGGGGTATTAGAAAGAAACTTAGTTTATTTTTAACAGTAAGCTTAATTACAGCGAGCATGATTGGATGTAGTTCATCAAATATTGGGGGAGATAAAGAAGGCAAAAAAAATGATATGCTAGTAATAGCAACGGCTAATGACATTGGAGACTTAAATGCACATGGATATAGTCCTATGTATGGTCAAAATTTTTTGTATGAAGGATTAACTACTTTTGAAGAAGGGGAAGTAAAGCCTGCATTAGCAGAAAAATGGGATGTTTCAGAAGATGGAAAAGAATACACTTTCTATTTACGAAAAAATGTAAAATTTACGGATGGTTCACAACTTAATGCTAAAGTAGTTAAGAAGAATTTTGATGCGTTTTTAAAAAATAAAGATGCGCATTCTTTCTTGGAGTCAGTTAATTTAATGGAATCTGTAGAGGTAGTAGATGATTATACAGTAAAAATAAAGTATAAAGAGTCATATTATCCAGTTTTACAAGAACTTGCTTTATCTAGACCAGTTCGAATAATGGCTGAGGCATCATTTCCAGATGATGGAGATACATCTGAAAAAATAAAAAAGCCAATAGGTACAGGTATGTGGAAGCTAAAAGAATATAAAGCAGGAGAGTATGCTATTCTTGAGAGAAATGAAGATTATTGGGGAGAAAAACCAAAGTTTAAGGAAGTTAAAATGGTAGTTACTCCAGATGGTGATACGGCAGTAAATGCTTTAAAAGCTGGAGAAGTTAATATGATATTTGACGTTGAAAGTAGACTATCACCAGATGCATTTAATGAGTTGAAATCAAGTGGATTTAAAACTCAAGTTTCACAGCCTTTAAGTACAGTTTCTTTAATCGTAAATGCTACTAATGGAGCTACAAAAGATTTAAAAGTGAGAAAAGCATTACAACACGGAGTAGATAAAGAAGTTATTTCAAAGCATGTATTTTATGGATTACAAGAACCGGCAGACACATTATTTGATAAAAATGTTCCTTATTGTGATATCAATTTAGAAAAATATGAATATGACCTAGAAAAAGCAGGAAAAATGCTTGATGAAGCGGGTTGGAAACTAGAAGAAGGTAAAGAGTATAGATCTAAAGATGGAAAAGAACTAGAATTAGGTTTTTATTATGATGGTGATAATGTCATATACAAATCTTTAGGAGAAGTACTACAAAGTGAATATAAAAAGATGGGTGTAAAGATAAACTTAGAATCTCAAGAAAGACAAGCCTTAATTGATAAGACTAAGAGTGGTGATTTTGACATAACTATAACTGAAACATGGGGAGATCCATATGATCCACATACATTAGTAGCTTCTATGAAAAATGATGGGTATGCAGATTATCAAGCTCAAAAGGGACTTCCTATGAAAAAAGAATTAGATGAAAAAATAGGTAAGGTTATAGTTGAAAATGATGAAAAGACTAGACAAAATCTATACACTGATATACTAACAACATTACATGATCAAGCAGTATACTTACCAATTTCTAAGACTACAAGATTGGTTGCATGCGATAAAGATTTAACTGGAATAAAGTTTAATACACTTTACTACATACCAATTGAAGAAGTTACTAGAGAATCTAAATAAGATATATACATAGTTAGATTAAAGTAAAAATAAACTTAAGCTTTAGTTATATAAAATTAATACTAGAGCTTAAGTTTATTGTAATTATAAGACAGGGGGACTTATAATGAAGAAATATGTTTTAAAAAGACTAATTACATTAGTACCCATACTGATTGGAATATCAGTAGTAGCATTTCTTTTAGTTAGGATTATGCCAGGAGATGCAGCAACAGCATATTTAACCAATGCAAATATTCCTGTAAATGAAAAAAACATACAAATAGCAATAAAAAACCTAGGATTAGATAAACCAATAATAGTTCAATACTTTGACTGGATAAAAAACGTAATACAATTTGATTTAGGAACATCATATATATCTAAAAACTTAGTATCTAAGGAGTTATTATCAGGTTTAAAATATACTATGATGTTAGCAGCTACATCACTATTATGGATATTTGTTATTAGTATTCCACTGGGGATGTACTCGGCAATTCACCCAGGTAAAAAAGTGGACAATCTAAGTCGTATATTTGCGTTTGTTGGTTCGTCAATGCCTACATTTTGGCTAGGATTTTTATTGGTACAATTCTTTTCAATAAAATTAGGCATATTACCAGTAGCTGGAGCTGAGAAATTATCAAATATTATATTACCATCAATAACACTAGCCTTTGGATATATTCCAACTTACTCGAGAATATTACGAAATAGTTTACTAGAAAATATGAAGTCACCATCAGTTACTTATGCTAGAGCAAGAGGAATAAGTGAAAGAAAGATATTATTTAATAATGTTTTAAGAAATTCGTTAATACCGATAATAACTTCTCTAGGAATGAATTTTGGAGGAATGTTATCAGGAAGTGTAATAGTTGAGAATGTTTTTTCATGGCCAGGTCTTGGACGTGTAATAGTTGGGTCAATTTCACAAAGAGATTACCCTATGATTCAAGGATACATAATACTTATGGCAGTAATATTTATTTTGAGTAATCTTTTAGCTGACTTAGCATGTGCAAGCATTGATTCAAGAATAAGATTGGAAGGATAGATTTATGAATATAAAAGAAATTACACAAAATCTATTAAAACACAAGTTAACACTATTATGTTTTATTTTTATAATTATAGTAATAATAGCAGGAATTTTTGCACCAATTATAGCACCACATGATCCTTTGGAAATGGAGCTTACAAAAAAATTTATGCCTATATCCATAGAATATCCTATGGGTACTGATAATATGGGTAGGTGTATATTTTCGAGAATAGTTCATGGTATTAGACCAACCATTGGATTTTCTTTAATTGCATGTTCAGTATCATCAACTTTTGGAATATTTATAGGAATGTTATCCGGATTTAAAGGTGGAAAAATAGATATGATAATTATGAGATTATGTGATGTATTATACTCTTTTCCAAGTTTAGTTTTAACCTTAGTAATAGTAAGTTTCTTAGGTCCTGGTATAAAAAATATTATCATAGCTATGATTTGTGTCCAATGGATTTGGTATGCAAGAGTATCAAGAAATTTGACAATAAGGGAGAGAGAGCTAAGTTATGTAACTTGTAGCAAATTAGTTGGATCATCAAACATAAAAATTTTAATTAAATCTATTTTGCCAAATATTTTTCCACAGGTATTAGCTATAATAACAATTGATTTTGGACATACAATATTAGCAGTATCAGGATTTTCTTTTTTAGGACTTGGAGTTAAGGCACCTCTGCCAGAGTGGGGGATGATGATAAATGATGGACGTTCATTTATGCATAGTAACCCAATGCTAATGTTTTGGCCAGGTATTATGATTTTACTTGTAGTTTTAAGTACAAATATAATAGGAGATAAATTAAGAGATACTTTAGAAGAGGTAGTTAGTTAGTAAATATTAATTTTATAGGGGGATTTTAAACATGGGAGATAATTCAGTTTTAAAAATTGATAATTTAAAAATTGAATTAATTCATAAAAATCAAAAGCCAATAGCAGTAAAGGATGTAAGTTTTGACTTAGACCCGGGAAAGACTATAGGAATTATAGGAGAAAGTGGTAGTGGTAAGTCTATTACATGTTCTGCAATACTAGGACTTTTAGAAGATAAAAAATGGATTATAAATGGAGATATTTATTTTGGAGAAACACCAATTCCTTATAAAAGTAATAAAGATATGAATAAATTTAGGGGAAAGCATATTGCACTAATAACACAAAATCCTATGAGCGCCTTTGATCCTCTTAGAACTATAAGATATCATTTTATAGAAACACTTACTACTCATAAAAATATGTCTAAAAAAGATATTGAAAAAAAAGCCATATATATTCTTAATAAGATGAAAATTCAAAATCCTAAAAATGTATTAGATAGTTATTCTTTTGAGCTAAGTGGTGGTATGCTACAGCGTATAATGATAGCAATAGCAATTGCACTTGAGCCAGAGGTATTAATTGCTGATGAACCAACTACAGCTCTTGATTTAACAGTTCAATACGAAATAATAAAAATACTTTCTAAAATGCAAAAGGATTTAGGTACTTCAATAATTCTAGTATCCCACGATTTAGGAGTAATATCAGAATTAGCAGATGAAGTACTAGTAATGTATGGCGGAAGTATAGTAGAAAAAGCACCCCTAAATGAAATTATGACAAATCCAAAACATCCATACACAAAAGGATTAATATCATCTAGGCCTAATTTTTCTAAAGAAAGATTAGCTATATTAGAAAGAACACCACCAAACTTATTTGAAAGAAGAGGTGGATGTGAATTTTATAATAGATGTAATATAAAAAATGAAAAATGTATAGATAACATAATATCTAGTATTAAAGTAAATAAAAATCACGAGGTAAGATGTATTCATTTTGAGGAGGGGGCATATAGTTGTGGAACTGCTTAATATAAATGAAGTAAAAAAAGTATATAAACTAAAAAATAAAGAGAAATTATATGCCGTTGATGGAGTTAGTTTAAATGTTAAAAAAGGTAAGTGTGTAGGATTAGTAGGAGAAAGTGGATGTGGAAAGAGTACTTTAGGTAAAATGATATTAGGAATAGAAGATATTACAGATGGAAGTATAGTTTTTAAAGGTAAAAAAGTAGGAGATATTAAAAGAAAAGATTTATTTAGAAAAGAGTTACAAATGGTTTTTCAAGATAGTTTATCAGCAGTAAATAGAAGAAGTACAGTACTAGAAATTATAGGAGAACCACTAAGTAATTTTTATAAATTATCAAAAGAAGATACAATAAAAAGAGTAGAAGAGCTTTTAGAAAAAGTTGGAATGAATAGAAGTGATAAAAATAAATTTCCACACCAATTTAGTGGAGGTCAGTTGCAACGTATATGTATAGCAAGGGCATTGGCATTAAGTCCTAGTCTATTAGTTCTTGATGAACCTTTAAGTAGTCTAGATATTTCAATACAAGCACAAATTCTAAATTTATTATCAGATCTTAAGAAAGATTTAGATTTAACTTATATTTTGATATCTCATGATTTAGAAGCAGTGTATTATTTATCAGATTCAATAGTGGTTATGTATAAGGGAAAGATAATGGAGCATATAGAAAATATAAAAGATTTTTATGAAATGAGGCATCCTTATACGAAAAGGCTGTTAGCATCATCATATCAATATAGAAGTAAGGTTGATGATTTGATAGAAGAAGTTAATAACTCAGAGAGTATAGATGGATGTCCTTATTTTAATAGGTGCATAAATGCTAAAGATATTTGCAAAGAAAATTCGCCAAAACTTGTTGAAGTATCTGAGGGACACAAAGTTGCGTGTCATTATGCATAATAACTTTGTGATGAAATTTATATTATTATGTTGAGTATAAAAGTATCTAAGTAATTGTAGCGTGGGGAGTTTGAGGTTATATAGCATCTTCCTTCACTGAAAGCCTAAAGAACAGGCTTTAACGTTTCGTCTGATTGCTATATAACCTCAAACTCTATCCTCGGGTTGTATTTTAGGGATGATTCTATAAGCTAATCATTTTTTCCCTATAATTAAAATTGATGAATTGACAATTAAATTTAATAAAGTAAGTTGATATAATGAAATAAAATATTGTTATTACACTTAGACTTAACCTTAGAAATAAATTGAATTAAAAAAAATGATATTTTAAAGAGTATATGATTAAACATATACATTAAAGTAGTGAGATTCGTATCCACATTTGGATTCACAAAATTAAGAACTCCATACTTTGAGTAAATGATAAAAAATGGTAATATATGCTACAATAAAATGGATTATTTTATTAATTGCGTCGGTTGGGGTTGGTGCATTTATTATGAGCATATTGGGAAATGTAGAGATGAATATTGGGTTTGCAAGATTTGGTGGTGCTTTAGTTACTACGATTGTAGCACTATTATTACATCACTTATTAATCAAAAACACTGGAAAATAAATATATAATGAGAACAAAAAAGTAGGGGGATATCGACTGAAACACCTCTACTTTTGTTATTGAAATTGGTTCTAATATCAACACTATATTAAAACATAGCCTAAAAATAAGGTTATTTATATATAATAAACGGTAGAATTTCTCCATTAAATATATGGAAAAATAGATTAGGAAAAGTCTTTTCAATAGGTAAATTTTTACAATTATCTTGACTTTTGATACCCAAATGTATACCATTTCACTCAAGGGGAAAAGGTATTTTTATCGTAAAAATTTTCATAAGGGGGAGGAATTATTTTGATGAAAGTAAAGAAAAAAATAGGGCTTGTACCGAAATTAATAATAGCAATAATACTTGGTATTATTATAGGTAGTTTTGCCCCAAAGGGAGTAATTGAAGTTTTAGTTACTATAAGTGGTTTATTTGCTTCATTTTTACAGTTTGTAATACCATTTATAATTTTAGGTTTTGTTACAGCTGGAGTAGCTGACTTAACATCAGGAGCAGGAAAATTATTAGGAATAACAACTGGTATAGCATATTGCTCTACAATAATAGCTGGATTGCTTGCATATGTAGTTGCAATAACTATTTTCCCTACATTTATAAATGCCAATATAGTTGGGGCTGTAGACAATCCAAATGCAAGTATGCTTTCACCAATATTTACTATGCCATTAGAGCCAATGTTAGATGTAACTGCAGCTATAGTTTTTGCATTCATGATGGGACTTGGAATTTCAGCTCTTAGAGGTAGAGGTAGAGGAGAAGGATTATTTAATATTGCTATGGATTTTCAAGAAATAATAAAATTAACTTTATCTAAAGTAATAATACCATTACTGCCTATTTATATAGCAGGAACTTTTGCTAATATAACTTTTACAGGACAAGTATGGGATATATTAAAAATATTTGGTAAGGTATATTTAATAGTAATTCCATTACACATTATATATATATGTTTTCAATTTACTATCGCTGGAATTTATAGTAAAAAAAGCCCAACACAGTTACTTAAAAATCAAATACCAGGATATTTAACAGCAGTTGGAACTCAGTCATCAGCAGCTACTATACCGGTAAATGTAGAATGTGCTGAAAAAAATGGGGTGTCTAAACAAATAAGAGAGTTTGTTGTACCTCTATGTGCAACTATTCACTTAGCTGGAAGTATAATTTCAGTAACTTCATTTACAGTAGCTGTTTTAATGATGAACCAGATGAATTATAGTCTAGCTGTAATGTTACCATATTTACTTATGTTAGGAGTTGCTATGGTTGCAGCACCGGGAGCACCAGGAGGAGCTATAATGAGTGCACTTCCATTTTTACCTATGGTAGGAATACCATCAGATGGAGGGCTTGCAAGTTTAATGATAGCTCTATACATAACTCAGGATAGTTTTGGTACTGCGGCGAATATATCAGGGGATAATGCAATAGCTGTAGTAATAGATCAGATAAATAACAAATCAATTAAAAAAGTTAAGGCATAATAAAAAAAGAGTTAACTAAATTTTTAGAAAAATTATTTGATAGATTTTATGCTGGGATGAAAATTCATTCCAGTATTTTTATTTAATTTTTTTATTATTTGAATATAGCTTTACGTAATACATTTCTTGTTATGTTCTTAAATAAGTTTAAGTAAATTATATGTTGAGTATAATTCTATTGAGATAGGTAAAATTCATAATAGCAATAAATAAGTTATAGATAGAATTAAGATAGATTAAACGGACAGTCTAAATTAATAAAATAGATTTAAATAATTATAAAGATTTTAATTACTGATAGTGTAATTAATAGACATGCATTATTTATAGATATATTAATTGAAAATGGAATTTTAAATAAATAGATAAAGTTAGACAACTAAAAATTAATCTATATTGAAGTTAACTCCCATACTTAAGATTAATTTCCTTAGTATGGGAGTTTCTTATTAAATTAAACTACATTATGTTCATAGATATTTATCCAAACTGCTTGTGATAATAATATAAAACTACAAACCCATACAGCCTTAGTACTTATAGCAATAGATATTAGAGTACCTGGGATAGCTCCTAATGCAAAGGAGAAAGTAAGACATGTAAAAATAATTAATTTTCTTATGGAATTTTTACTTTTTTCGTCAAGTGCATTATATAATAATTGACCAACGTTTCTAATATTTCCTGTACATATAGTTGTGTTAAATCCAATACCAAGGCATTCCCTAAATAAACACAACTGATATCCCATAAAAAAAGAAACCAGATTAGTAACAATAATATCTGGGCAAGAAGTAGGTATAAGTCCTATAAAAAACAATGAGATTGATTCTAAAATCAGGGCTATCTTTCTCCAATCTCCTTTGAATTTATGTATTATAAGCAAAGCTTTAACTAGCTCACTAAATGCAGCACCTAATATACAAGCAACAATTGGAATAAAGTAGCTTAGTGCATTTTGCCATTGACCAAGTGCTATGTTAATTCCTAATTTAGACATATTAGCAGTGTGCATATTAGCTAATATATTATGCCTTGTAATGTAGGTATATCCATTCATATATCCTCCAACAATGGTTATTATCATCACAAATATAGGTTTTTCCCAAGGAGGAACTTTATGTTTTATTTGATTATTATTTTTCATATAATTTTACCTCTTAATATGTGAATATCACTATTAATAATATATATTATACCCTAAATTAGGATAGTTATTTAAAAGCATTTAGTCTTTTAACTTATGATATTTAAAGTTTAAAATACAATATAAAAGCGAAATGATATAAATACCCCCCCTTGCTTTTAAATCAGAACTGCTATACACTATAATTAGTTAGAAATAAAACTTAATTGGAAAATGAAAAAGAACCGTCTTTAAAAGAAGGGCTTTTAGTATTGTGCTTATGGCCCTTATGAAAAGCCTTTCTTTTTTATTAGGGTTTGAAAAGAGATTCTGTTCTATTGTCTGTTTCATTGCAACGAACCACGCTGCAATTAAGCATATATTATAAAAATAATTAGGAGGAAACAAAATGGAAACTATTAATGTTCAAAAACGTGATCTTAATCTAAAGGCAAAAAAAATGAGACGACTCGGATTGGTTCCTGGAAGTGTGTTTGGTAAATCCTTGCCAGAATCAATATCTATTCAAATGGAAGAAGCTATTGCACGCAGATTGATTCGACTTAATCATGAAGGCAGTAAACTTATGATGAATATCGATGGGCAAACGATACCAGTACAAATCAAGGAAAAATCTTTAAATACAGTTGGCAATGAAATTTTAGACATCAGTTTTCAAGCGCTAACTGCAGACGAAAAAGTAAATAGTGTAATTCACATTATTACTACAGGTGATGAGAAAATCGAAGGAGTACTTGAGAAAATGCAGCTTGAAATTCCATATACTTCTTTACCTGAAGATATGATTGATACGATAACTATTGACGTTGATGGAATGAAGGCAGGTACTGTTTTAACTGTTGGAGAAATTCCTGAACTAAATAGTGATAAAATTGAATTACAGATTGATCCAGACAGTATCGTATTGCGTGTAAGTGAAAAAAGGAATTATGAACCAGTAACTGTTGAAGAGTAAATATTTAGCTAACACGTGGATTAAGCAATGAATAAAGTTGTTGGAGCATTAACCAGGCTAAATTTTTATTGTTTATAGGTATGGTTGTTTTTAATAGTAAAAGGTGTAGCAAAAAACTTAGCTACACCTTTTACTATTATTTTTACCACATCCAATGTGAGTATTTAAAAATCTAAAGGTTTAAATTAATGTAAATTATATAAATAAAATACTAAAAAGCTTAGTAAGAATATATAATTTCTAATTTTATTAAGGAGGAAAGTTTTTAATGTTTAATGTTGACGATTATATAATGTATGGGATGACAGGAGTATGCAAAGTTGTAGATATAACTAACGAGAAATTTATAAATGGTGAAAAAAGAAAATATTATGTATTAAATCCTATTTATAATAATGATACAACAATAAAAGTTCCTTTAGACAATGATAAAATTCCAATGAGAAAGGTAATTTCTAAAGGTGATATGACTTCATTAATAAATGATATACCAAATATGGAAATATTATGGATAGATGATGAGAAAAAGAGAATGGCTCAATTTGAAACAATGCTTAAAAGTGGTCAATGTGAGGAATTAATTAAATTAATAAGAAATATAAAATTTAGTAAAAAATACGCAGGGGCTAATGGTAAAAAATTATATAAATCAGACAAGGATATTATGAAAGAGGCAAAAAGATTATTAACAGAAGAGGTTGCAATTATTTTAAATATTTATCCTAACGAAGCGAATTCATATATATTAAGTCAAATACATTAATAAAGTATTTTATACTATAAAAGAGAAAGTGATTTTAAAAATAGGTAATATATTTATTTATACTTTATAAAGCATCAGGAATAATAAGTTAAAAGTAATTAGTATATGAGAAGTTTTTTAAAATCCCCCTTACGTTTAAAATAGACGAAGGGGGATTAACATTTATTTTTTATAAAGAAGTTTCTCTTAAAAGTAAACCTTCATTTCTTTCAAGTAGATGTCTAATAGTCCATTCATTTTCTAATAATAATACTGGATTTCTATTTTTATCTTCAACTAGTAATGTATCCATTGTCATTGAAAGCTTACCAAATTTAGAAAGATCATTTTCAATCCAACGTACATAACGATAAGATAGTGGATTCATTAGTATCTCAACATTATATTCTTGCTTTAGACGATACTCTAAAACTTCAAACTGAAGAACTCCAACAACACCTATAATAAGTTCTTCCATACCACCATTAGGTTGTCTGTAAACCTGAATAGCACCTTCTTCTGCTAATTGAGTAAGACCCTTTACGAATTGTTTTCTTTTTAGGGCATTCTTTGTAGATACTTTCATAAAGTGTTCAGGAGCAAATTGTGGTATATTAGTGTATTGTAAATTTGATTGTTTTTCACTTAATGTATCACCAATATTAAATATTCCTGGGTCATGTATACCTATAATGTCCCCTGGATAAGCTGAATCTATCATAACACGATCTTGTGCCACAAATTGTTGAGGTTGTGAAAGTTTGATCTTTTTGCCTCTTTGTACATGAGTTACTGTCATACCTTTTTCAAATTTACCAGAGCAAATTCTAAGGAATGCAATTCTATCCCTATGATTTTTATCCATATTAGCTTGAATTTTAAATATAAATCCTGAAAAATTATTAGAGTTAGGATCAATATCGCCTAAATTACTGCTACGAGGACTTGGTGGTGATGTTATTTCTAGGAATGATTCTAAAAATGGCTCTACACCAAAGTTAGTAAGGGCACTTCCAAAGAATACAGGTGTTAATTCACCCTTTAATATTCCATCTAAATTAAATTCATCTCCAGCAATATCTAAAAGTTCAATATCTTCTAGTAGTTTTTCATGAAGATCATTACCTAATAAAGTATTGAATTTTTCATCAGATACCTCTCCAGTTATAGATGTAGCAATATCTTGTCCATGGTTACCATCATCAAATACTTCAATTTGATTTTTATGACGGTTAAACACACCTTTGAAATCTTTACCAGAACCAATTGGCCAGTTTACTGGACAAGAGCGAATTCCTAGAACATTTTCAATATCTTCAAGTAGTTCAAAAGGATCTTTTCCTTGACGGTCCATTTTATTTATGAAAGTGAAAATTGGTATTCCTCTCATTTTACAAACTTGGAATAGTTTCTTAGTTTGATCCTCAACACCTTTAGCAGAGTCAATAACCATTACTGCACTGTCTGCTGCCATAAGAGTTCTATAAGTGTCTTCACTGAAATCTTGATGCCCTGGAGTATCAAGAATATTTATACAAAAGTTGTTATATTCAAATTGAAGAACACTTGAAGCAACAGATATACCTCTTTGCTTTTCAATTTCCATCCAGTCAGATACTGCATGTTTTTGAGATCTTCTTGATTTAACTGAACCTGCTTCACGAATGGCACCACCATATAGTAGAAACTTTTCAGTTAATGTAGTTTTTCCGGCATCGGGATGGGAGATGATTGCAAAGGTTCTTCTTCTTTTAACCTCTTCAATCAAGCTTAAATTTTGTTCTGTCATTTTTTATCATCCTTTATTTTAATTTTATGATTATATAATATACAAATTATATTTATTAATAGTTTTAAAGTGAACATAATTTTCTATGATTATAAAAAACTACAATCCTTTTGATATTATAACTTTATTGCAATACTGTCAATATAGAAGTCGATATATTAGGTGAAAATGGAGAAATGAGATTTAAAAAGTTAGAGAAGATTATTATACATTCGTGTATGACTGAGCATGGTTTTATAGTAAAAAAGATTTTAAAAAGAGGTATGGATTAGTATAGGGAGCTTGATGAGACTGAGCTTTTTGTAAGTACTAATAAATAGGATATTAGAAGTTGGTAGATTAATTTTTAGGGAACTGATTTTAGAACTTAGGCTTTGAAGATGGTGATTTTTTATATGAAAGTTTAGGTTGTATCGTGTGAGGATATATAGCATCTTCCTTTCGTTAGATTGCTATATATCCTCACACTTTTTCCAAGAAAAAATATTGTGTTTAAGGAATTATTCCATCAACTAATTATTTTTTGTTAGAATTAAAATTGATGAATTAGTAAGCAATATTAATAAAATAAGTTGATAAAACGAAATAAAATATGGTAATATATGGATAACAAGTTTAGTATTAACTTTAGAAATAAAGTAAGTTAAAAAGAAGTTGAATTTAAAAATAAATATATGATTAAACATATATTAAAAAATAGCGTGGGTAGACATGGATTCAGTGAGATTAGTCGCCACCATTTAAATCCACGAAAACCATATTACCCTCAGTAATATGGTTTTATTTTATGAAAATATAATTTACGGGGAGAAATATTAGCAGTGATTAGAATAATACATATATCAGATATTCATTTTCAAAATACAGATAAAGAGAATTTTATTTTAGATAAATTTATAGAGGATTTAAATACACTAGATGAAAATGATATAGGCATATTTTTAATAAGTGGAGATTTAATAAATAAGGGAGGCTTAGGATTTAATTCCTTAGATGATGCATTTAAAATATTTAATGATAAATTTATAAATAAAATATTAAGTAAAACTAATTTAAAAAAGGATAATATATTTTTTTGTCCAGGAAATCATGATATAGATAGAAAGGAAATTAATGAGTATGAAGAGCTAGGTATTAAAGAAAAAATAAGAAAAGAAGGACAAGTAGCAATAGATGAAATTATGCAGAAAGCATATAAAAACATTAATCAAGGTACTTATAGAATAAAAGCATATAAAAACTTTGAAAAGAACTTCTATGAAGATAAAGAGAATAAAAATTTTACCAACTTTGAATCAACTTATAAGTTAAATATGGAAGGTAAATCAATAGGTATAAGCAGTCTTAATAGTTGCTGGCGATGTTGTGACAAAGAAGAGGAACTAGTATTAGGGTATCAACAGTTAGAAAATAGTTATAGTTTAATATCGGATTGTGATATAAAAATATTAATGATGCATCATTCATACGAGTTTTTTACAGAAATTGAAAGGCGAAAAATTAAGGATTATATAGAAAAATATTATGATTATATATTTTTAGGTCATGTTCACAGCGGTGATTCATATATTACTACAGGATTAAATGGAAGTATATTTACTTGTGTATCACAATCACATAGCATATCGAATGAGAATAATAGCTCTGTAGATTATACAATGGGATACTCTATAGTAGATATAGATTTGGAAAACTATAAAATAATTTTTAAAAATAGGAGATATGTCTCGAAGTTAGGTAAATATGTAAAAAATGTAGATTTACTGGGAGATGAGGGTTACAAAGAATATCGTATATTAAGAACAGAAGAGAGAGCAGAACAAAATTTATTAAAAGATATTATTAATAGAATATCAGATACACATTTACAAGATTTTGATGAACATTTACTAAGTTATAAAACAGATAGTAAAGCGCCTAAGACAATAGATGAAATCTTTGTTCAACCTAAAATTATAAGGGAAAAGCAATATGATATAGATAAGAAGAAAGATGAGATTATCTATGATATACATAATATAATTGAAGAAAGAAATAATATATTACTAGTTGGAACTAAAGAATCTGGAAAAACAATTTTACTAGATAAGATAATTATAGATTTAGTAAATAAGTTTGATGCATACGGTATGATACCTGTAAAAATAAATCTAAGAGATGGAAGTAGAATAGAAAGTGATATTCGTAAATTTTTAGGAATAAGCAATTTAAAAGTTTCACAGCTAATTCGAGATGAAAGGTTAATACTTATAGTAGACAATTTAGATTATTCTATAGAAGGTAGAAAGAATTTGGATAAGTTAAAGGCATTTATTTCTAGAAATAAAAATCTAAAGGTAATTTGCAGTTGTGAAACTAGAATTGAGAAGGAATTACCAATGGAGATTATAGGGGATGATGTTTTTAAAAATTTTAGCCATTTATATATAGACAGATGGGATTCATATCAAATAGAATCATTAATTAGTACTTGGTTTTGCAATGAATATCATAATCATAACATAAAAGTAAGTGATATATCTAAAATATTTAAAAATATAAATATGTCTATGACACCGCTTAATATATCTATGTTTTTATGGATACTGGAACATCAGAATAATCATAAATTAGTAAATGATGCAAAATTGATAGAGTGTTTTTTTGAGCACCTATTAGAAAAATTAGCTGTTGAAGATATTTATTCAGATACTTTTGATTATACTAATAAGATGAGATTATTATCTAATATAGCTTATCAGATGTATAAAAATGATAAATTAAAATATAAATTATCACGAGAAGATATAGATGTATATATGTCAAAGTATATACGAAATAGAAAGTTTAGTATCAAAAATGAAGTTATTTTAGAATATTTTATAGATAAAGGTATATTGATAGAGCAACAACAAGGAGAAAAAAGGATTATAGCATTTAGATTTGAATGTTTCTTTAGATTTTTTTTAATGCAGTATATGATGATAGATGATGAATTTAAAGATTTCATATTGCGAGAAGATAACTACTTAAATTTTGATAGTGAAATAGATTATTATACAGGGATAAAAAGGGATGAAGAAAAATTATTAGAAGAACTTCATAGAAGAATGCAAAGCGAGTTTGAGTATTTGAATGAGTTTATTAATCAAAGACATGGTGTATTTGACAACTATTTTGAGGTATCAAAGTCAATAACTGAGTATATTGATATAGCTCAACTAGAAGTATTAAAAGAAGAAAAAAATGCTTCAAAAGAAATAATACATAAAGAAAAAAGAGCAATAGAAGATAAGCAAATTGATATCATAAACAAAAATGTATCAATTGGTGACATAGAGGAAAAAAATAACAATGACAATTTATTAGATAGATTATATGCAGTATGGACATTAGTTGCTAAGGTTTTAAAGAATACAGAGGAAACTAATAATGGAGAATTAAAAAATACAGTATATGAAGACATGATAAGATGTTCAATGTTATTTGCTATAACATATAAGGGATACATTGATAAGTTTATAGAAAATGAACTTAATGAAAGTGCTGATGAAGATTCTAATAAGCTATTAAAAGAATTAAGGCTAACATCTAGATTTATACCATTAATGCATCAAGATCTATTAAGTAGTCTGATAGGTACAACTAAATTAGAAATAGTTATAAATGAAGAAATTGATAAAATAATAAATGATTCAAATATTTCAGAATTAGAAAAGTTTATAAATGTATTTATTTTATTTAATATAAATACTATAGATGGAATAAATTATATCAAAAAGTTAATTAAGTTGTGCAATAAAAATTATATACAAGATATTATCTTTATGAAGCTAATGTACCATTATAGGATAAATGAATTAAATGAAATACTAGATAAAGAGTATTTAAATATGCTAGGCGATATATTATCTAGAGGTAAAACGGGTAGATATAGATATGAGGCCAAAGGGGAAATTATATCTAGTATTAGAACGCAAAAGCTTTTAGAACGTAGCAAAAATAAAGAGACTATATGATTTATAAATATTAGTAATTACTAATCTTAGAGAGTATGTTTAGTTTGACTAATTTTGAAATCAATAAAAGCCATATTGATCTAATTCAATATGGCTTTTATTTAATATAGATAAAAAGGTTACTTAAAAATGAATATACATTAGTAAGTATTTAGATTTTCTCCATTTTAAATTTTAATCAAACTGTGATAATATTTAATAATCTTATTATATAAGATATATTATGGAAAATAATCTACCCTATATATTTTATTAAAAATTGTAGAGTTGATTTTGATGAAGACAATCTTAATTATCAGTTGAAGAAGTATAAAAACCTAAGTTGATTATAAAAATCTAGATTAGACTTATGATTTTTTAGGCGTGTAGGCGTTAATAATTAGGGTTAATAGTGTTTCTATAGGTATGAAATATAGCTCCTCATTGGACTTTTGAACTACAACTTTATATTTAAAAATTTATTTTAGTATAAAATCTTTAAATATCTTACTAATGAGTGTATAATATTCAAAAGAGAAAATGGAGGAATTATTATGGACAATATAAAAATGAAATATGTTCCAGAATTAACATCAAACTTAAGAAATAATTATGTATCAATTCCAAGTGTAATTTCTAAAGCATCAGGAATAAGAATTTTCGGGAAAAGACTTAAATCATTTATTTTTACAACTGATGTTGCCATAATAAAAAATACTAATGCTGATGCGGTAATAGCAGTATATCCTTTTACACCTCAGCCAACAATTACTCAAGCTATACTATCAGTTTCAGACATACCTGTATTATGTGGGGTTGGTGGTGGATTAACTCATGGTACTAGATCAGCAAACATTGCATTACATGCTGAATTTCAAGGAGCAATAGGTGCAATACTTAACTCACCAGCACCTGATGAAACTATTAGATATGTAAAAGAATCAATCGATATTCCTGTAATTGTAACTATAGTATCAGAGTTAACAGATATTCAAAGTAAGATAGATGCAGGAGCAGATATATTAAACGTAAGCGGAGGAGCTAATACAGCTAGGATTGTACGTAAAATTAGAGAAGAATTTCCATACTTACCAATTATAGCTACAGGAGGCCCAACGGAAGAAACAATTTTAGAAACCATTGAAGCTGGGGCAAATGGTATTACATATACACCACCAACAAATGCAGAATTATTTAAACATAAAATGAAAGAATATAGAGAAATTGAAGGTAAAAAACATAATAACGAATTGTAGAAATATAAAATCCAAAGGAGTTTTCTCTTTTGGATTTTATAAAAAGTGAAAATAGTTATATTTTTAATCTATTAAAATCATAGAAATAAATGATATACAAACTATAATAATAAGTATAAAGTCTTAACAAATAGCTTTAAGATAAAGGGGAGATATTATTATGGTGAATAGAATAGTATTAAATGAAACTTCTTATCACGGATCAGGGTCAATAAAAGAAATAGTAAACGAAGTAAAAGGAAGAGATTTAAAAAAAGCATTTGTATGCTCAGACCCAGATTTAATAAAATTCAATGTAACAACAAAAGTAACAAGTCTATTAGAAAAGTCAAACCTTGATTATGAAATATATTCTGACATAAAACAAAATCCAACAATAGAAAATGTTCAAAATGGAGTTAACGCTTATAAAAAATCTAATGCAGATTATATAATAGCAATAGGTGGAGGATCATCTATAGATACAGCTAAAGCAATTGGTGTAATAATAAACAATCCAGAATTTGAAGATGTTAGAAGTTTAGAGGGAGTATCACCAACTAAAAAGAAATGTGTACCTATAATAGCTGTACCAACAACAGCAGGAACAGCAGCAGAAGTTACTATAAACTATGTTATAACAGATGTTGAGAAAAATAGAAAATTTGTATGTGTAGATACTAATGATATACCAGTTGTAGCAATAGTAGATCCAGATATGATGGAAAGTATGCCAAAAGGATTAACAGCAGCTACTGGAATGGATGCATTAACTCATGCAATAGAAGGATTTATAACAGGTGGAGCATGGGAAATGAGTGATATGTTCCATATAAAAGCAATAGAATTAATAGCAAAACATTTAAAAGGAGCAGTTGAAAATACAAAAGAAGGTAGAGAAGGTATGGCACTAGGTCAATACATAGCAGGTATGGGATTTTCTAATGTAGGATTAGGAATAGTTCATTCAATGGCACATCCACTAGGGGCTTTATATGATACTCCTCATGGTATAGCAAATGCAATAATACTTCCAACTGTTATGGAGTATAATGCAGAAGTAACTGGTGATAAATATAAATATATAGCAAAAGCTATGGGTGTTGAAAATGTAGAAAATATGGGTGTTACAGAGTATAGAAAAGCAGCTGTAGATGCAGTTAAAAAACTTTCAAGTGATGTAGGAATACCATCAAATTTAAAAGATATAGTTAAAGTTGAAGATATAGAATTTTTATCAAAGTCTGCATATGAAGATGCATGTAGACCAGGAAATCCAAAAGAAACAAGTATAGAAGATATAGCTAACTTATACAAATCATTACTATAATAATTTAAATAAAAAAATAGCTACTATAAAAGTAAATCTTGTAGTAGCTATTTTTTTATATTATATAGCATTATTTAAATGTTGTTTTATGTATTGCTTAGGAGTAATATCTCTATGCTTTTTAAACATTTTAATAAAATAACTTACATCATTAAAACCACAATTTAAAGCAACTTCAGTTATAGAATAATCTGTAGTAAGAAGTTGTTCACAAGCACTTTCTATTCTATAATAGTTTAAATATTCTATAGGCGTTTTATTAGTCATTTCAGAGAAAAATCTACAAAAATATTTTGGAGTCATACCAGCAGCCTTTGATAAATCCTCAAGAGTAAGAGGACTTTGATATTCACTTTCTATTAGAGTTAAAACATTTTTTAAATGAAGTGTTTTTTCTTGTGTTATTTTAGTAGTTTTATTTTTACTTTTGTATAAATTAAATCTTAGGATAAGTCCTATCAAATAATACAAAGAACCTTGAGTTAAAAATTCATATCCAGTTTCCATAGATCTCATTGATTCAAATAAATTATCACAACAAGTCTTTAGTCCTTCAATATCAGTAGAAATAAGAGGCCCAATTATTTTCTTTTGATTTATAATATCCTGAATTTGTTTTGTACAAGCATGATTTTGCTTTAATAGTATTTTTATATCAAATACAATACACTCATAAATACAATTATTTGGAGTGCCACCATGAAACATGGCATCATGAATAAAAATTATATCTCCTTTGGTTGCTAAAATCTTTTCATCGTTAATTATTAATGAAAACTCTCCTTCTAAAATTCTTATTATTTCACACTCAGTATGCCAGTGATAAGGCATATTATATCTAGGATGTTCAGGTGTTACATGATAAAAGGCAATAGGAAAGTCAAAAGTACCATGTTGCTTTTGTTCTTTATAATCAAAATATTTCATAAATTTATCATCTCCTATATTTAAAAAAGAAAAAAGTGAATATTATTATATTTTTAGACTATTATATCACAAGAAAACGTTTATTGTAACGTATATAATTGAATTAGAAAGACAAATAAATACATAATTAATTTGATTTTAAATAAAAAATAAAAATAAAAATTTAAATAGTATTAGGGGAGGAATAAAAATGGCAAAGAGCAGATTAATAGGAGAATATCCAGTAATAGGAATAAGACCAACAATAGATGCAAGAAGAGGAGTTTTAGATGTAAGAGGTTCTCTTGAAGAACAAACAATGACTATGGCAAAATCAGCAGCTAAATTATTTGAAGAAAATTTAAAATACTCTAATGGTGAGCCAGTTAAGGTTGTTATAGCTGATACTACAATAGGTAGAGTTCCAGAATCTGCAGCTTGCCAAGATAAATTTAGAAGAGAAGGAGTAGATATAACTCTTACAGTAACTCCATGTTGGTGTTATGGTTCAGAAACAATGGATATGGATCCAATGACTATAAAAGGGGTATGGGGATTTAATGGAACAGAAAGACCAGGAGCAGTTTACTTAGCATCAGTTTTAGCAACTCATGCACAAAAAGGACTTCCTGCATTTGGTATATACGGTCATGATGTTCAAGATGCAGACGCAACAGAAATACCACAAGATGTTAAAGAAAAATTATTAAGATTTGGTAGAGCAGCAGTAGCAGCAGCTTCTATGAGAGGAAAATCTTATTTACAAATAGGTTCTATATGTATGGGAATAGGTGGATCTATAATAGATTCTGCATTTATAGAAGAATACTTAGGTATGAGAGTTGAATCAGTTGATGAAACAGAAGTAATAAGAAGAATGACTGAGGAAATTTACGATAAAGAAGAATTTGAAAGAGCTTTAAAATGGACTAAAGAAAAGTGTATAGAAGGATTTGATAAAAATCCAGAACATGTTCAAAAAACTAGAGAACAAAAAGATAAAGATTGGGAATTTGTTGTTAAAATGATGTGTATAATAAAAGATTTAATGAATGGAAATGAAAATTTACCAAAAGGTTGTGAAGAAGAAAGATTAGGTCATAATGCAATAGCTGCAGGTTTCCAAGGTCAAAGACAATGGACTGACTTTTATCCAAACTGTGATTTCCCAGAAGCATTACTTAATACTTCATTTGACTGGGATGGAGCAAGAGAACCTTATATATTAGCAACTGAAAATGATGTATTAAATGGAATAGGTATGTTATTTGGAAAATTATTAACTAATACTCCACAAATATTCTCAGATGTTCGTACTTACTGGAGTCCAGAGGCAGTTAAAAAAGCTACTGGTTATGAATTAGAAGGAGTAGCTAAAGAGTCTGATGGATTTATACATTTAATAAACTCAGGAGCATCTTGCTTAGATGCTTGCGGTCAAGCAAAAGATGAAAACGGCAATGGAGTAATGAAAGCTTGGTATGATATAACACAACAAGATCAAGATGCAATATTAAAAGCAACTACTTGGAATGCTGCTGATAATGGATATTTTAGAGGAGGCGGATATTCTTCAAGATTCTTAACAGAAGCTGAAATGCCTGTAACTATGATGCGTTTAAATCTTGTAAAAGGACTTGGACCAGTTGTTCAATTAGTAGAAGGATATACTGTTAAGCTTCCTGATGAAGTATCTGATAAGTTGTGGAAGAGAACTGATTATACATGGCCTTGTACTTGGTTTGCTCCAAGACTTACTGGAAAAGGTGCATTTAAATCAGCTTATGATGTAATGAACAACTGGGGAGCTAACCATGGAGCAATAAGCTATGGACATATAGGAGCAGATATAATCACATTATGCTCAATGTTAAGAATACCTGTAAGTATGCACAATATAGATGAAGAGAAAGTATTTAGACCAGCTGCATGGAATGCATTTGGAATGGATAAAGAAGGTCAAGATTATAGAGCTTGCCAAGCTTACGGACCAATGTACAAATAATAATACAGAAGGTGATATCATGGAGATGAATAACTATAAAAAGAAAGTATTAGCCTTTGACTTTGGAGCGTCTAGTGGAAGAGCAATGCTTGGAGTATATGATGGAACTAAAATAAGTATTGAAGAAATTCATAGATTTTCAAATGACCCTGTAATTGTTTCAGGAACTATGTATTGGGATGTGCTTAGACAGTTCTTTGAAATAAAGCAAAGTTTAATCAAGTCAAAGTCTTTTGGAAAAATAGATAGTATAGGGATAGATACGTGGGGAGTTGACTTTGCATTAATTGATGAGTATGGTCAACTACTTGAAAACCCTATTCATTATAGAGATGGTAGAACTAGCGGAATGATAGAAAAAAGCTTTGAAAAAATACCAAAAGAAGAGTTCTATGATATAACTGGTAACCAATTTATGGAGATAAATACAGCATTTCAATTATTATCATTAAAAGAAAAAAGATCACATCTGCTTGAAAGAGCAGATGTGATGCTCCTAATGCCTGACTTATTCAATTATTTATTAACAGGTAAAAAGGTCACAGAAAACTCCATAGCATCTACAACTCAATTATTTGATGCAAAGAATAGAACTTGGTCAGGAAAAGTAATTGATTCTTTAGGAATACCTAAAAAATTATTCACAGAAATTGTTCCTAGTGGAACTATAATAGGGAAAATATCAGAAGATATAAGTGAAGAATTAAAAATAGATATGAGTGATGTTATTGCAGTAGCCGGCCATGATACTCAAAGTGCATTAGTATCAGTTCCAGCTATGGAAGATGACTTTGTATTTTTAAGTTGCGGAACTTGGTCACTTCTTGGAACTGAAATTGATGAGCCTATAATAAATGAAAAATCTAGTTATTACAATATAACTAATGAAGGTGGATATGGAAATAAAGTTTCCTTCTTAAAAAATATAATAGGACTTTGGTTAATACAAGAAAGTAAGAGACAATGGGAACGAGAAGGAAAAACATATAGTTTTAGTGAATTAGAAGAATTAGCTAAAAGTTCAAAGCCTTTTAAATGTTTTATAGATCCGGATGACCCAGTATTTGTTCCAGCAGGAAATATTCCTGAAAGAATTAGAACGTATTGTAAAAAGACTAACCAAGAAGTTCCTAAAACAGAAGGTGAAATAGTTAGGTGTATTAATGAAAGTTTAGCACTTAAGTATCGTTATTCATTAGAAGAAATAAAAGATTGTACAAAAAAAGATTATAAAACTATGTATATGGTCGGTGGAGGTATACAAAGTAAGCTTTTATGCCAAATGACGGCTAATGCTTGTAACATGGATGTATGTGCAGGACCAACTGAAGCAACTGTACTTGGAAATATAGCTATTCAATTAATGGCAACAAATAAAATAAAAGATTTAAAAGAAGCTCGTAAAATAATTAGAAATTCACAAGAAATAAACTACTATTATCCAACTAATGTTAAAGCATGGAATGAAAAATATGAAAGTTTCAAAGAAATAATTGAATCTAAGGGGATGGTAACATGCTAAAAAATATACCTCAAATATTATCACCACAACTTTTAAAAGTATTATGTGAAATGGGTCATAGTGATCAAATAGTAATATCTGATGGAAACTTTCCAGCAGAAAGTATGGGAAAAGATTCTATAGTAATTCGTTGTGATGGACATGGAGTACCAGAACTTTTAGATGCTATATTAACAGTTTTTCCATTAGATACTTATGTAGATAAGCCAGTTAGTTTAATGGAAGTTATGCCAGGAGATAATGTAGAAACTCCAATATGGGATACTTATAAAGAAATTATACAAAAGCATGATAATCGTGGTGAAGAAACAGTAGGAACTATAGAAAGATTTAAATTTTATGATGAAGCTAAAAAAGCATACGCAATAATAGCAACAGGAGAAAAAGCATTATATGCAAATGTTATATTACAAAAAGGTGTAGTAGTAGAATAATAAAATCAATTTTGGAGGCAGTTATTATGGAATGTGTAAAAAATTTGAAATATATGGAAGTTAGAGAACAAATGTGTGATGTATGTCATAAAATGTGGCAATTAGGATGGGTTGCAGCTAATGATGGAAATGTAAGCGTTAAATTAGATGATGGTACTTTTCTAGCAACACCAACAGGTATAAGTAAAAGTTTTATAACACCAGAAAAATTAGTTCATATAGATGAAAATGGAGAAGTTTTAGATGGGCCAGAAGGAGCTAAACCATCATCAGAAATAAAAATGCACTTAAGATGCTATAAAGAAAGAGAAGATGTAGGAGCTGTAGTACATGCTCATCCACCAACAGCAACAGGATATGCAGTTGCTCACTTAGATATGGATAGATACACTATGATAGAAACTGTTATAGCAATAGGCTCTATACCAGTAACACCATATGGAACACCATCTACTTATGAAGTTCCAGATGCAATAGCACCATACTTACAAGAACATGATGTATTATTACTTGAAAATCATGGAGCGCTTACAGTAGGTTCAGACTTAATAACTGCATACTACAGAATGGAAACTTTAGAGCTATATGCAAAAATAAGTTTAACAGCTCATTTATTAGGTGGGGAAAAGGAAATTTCTCAAAAGAATATAAATAGATTAATAGGAATGAGAAAAGGCTACGGAGTAACAGGAAGACATCCAGGATTTAAGAGATATAGAAAATAATCTATTATAAAAAGAATATATTAGGGGGAAACATTATGGATGGTAAGTTAAGTAGTTCTGTATCAAATAAGCAGGAGTCAACACCTATTGTTCCTAAAAAATATATAGCACATTTTATTATGCTTATATCTTGCTTCGTATTATGGGGATTATTAAACAATATGACAGATAATCTAGTACCAGCATTTGGTAGAATATTTATGCTTGAGGCAGCGGATGCTTCATTAACGCAAGTTGCATTTTATGGTTCATATGCAGTATTAGCACTTCCAGCAGCAATACTTATAAAGAAATATTCATATAGGACTGGTGTATTAGTAGGTTTAGGATTATACATAGTAGGGGCTATGGGGTATATACCAGCTGCAATATCTCAAAATTTCAACTTATTCTTAGCATCAGTTTTTGTTTTAGCAGGAGGATTATCAATACTTGAAACAACTTGTAATCCATATGTAATTTCATTAGGATCACCAGAGACTAGTGTACGTAGACTTAACTTAGCTCAAGCTTTTAACCCACTAGGTTCATTAACAGGGATTATAATGGCTAAGTATATTATATTAAGTAATTTAAATCCTGCAACTTATGAAGAACGTGTAGCTATGAGCCCAGATGCATTAAGTGCAATACGTAGTAATGAATTATTATGGGTATGTGTACCATATGTGGGATTAGTAGCTATAGCACTAGTAATATGGTTATTCTTTAAGAAAAGTAAAGATTCAGAAAAGGATACATCAGGTGAACTTAATATAGCACATTCAATTAAGAAATTAGTTAGAATACCTCGTTATGCATTTGGAGTTGTTGCACAGTTTTTCTATGTTGGAGTTCAAATAGCAGTATGGACTTGGACTATAAGTTACGTAATGACTAACCTTGGATTAGATGAAGCTGCAGCTTCAGGATATTACTTAATAGCTATAATATCATTTATAGTATGCAGATGGATATGTACAGCTTTAATGAAGTATATTGACCCAGCTATAATGATGGCAGTGTTTGCAGTAGGTGGTATAGTATTTAGTTTAGGAACTATATATTTACCAACAAATCAATCAGTATGGTGTTTAGTGGCAATATCAGCTTGTATGTCATTAATGTTCCCTACAATTTACGGTATAGCACTTAAAGATTTAGGTGAAGAAGTAAAGGTTGGAGCAGCAGGACTAATAATGGCAATCCTTGGTGGAGCAGTTATAACACCTATAATGGGTAAACTGATAGATACAGGAATGTTATCATCTATAGTACCATCATTTACAGGAGCACAAGCAGCAGTTCGTTCATCATTTTTAATACCAGCAATATGTTTTTTAGTAGTATTAGTTTATTCTTTATGCTTTAGAACTAAGAAAGAAGCTTAAATATAGTAAATAGTAAAGATGGGTCATACTTTATAATTTTATTGTAAAATATGACCCATTTATATTTTTTAATACTATAAATAGTATTAATTATAATTTAAAGTATTTAAGAAAACTTAGGGTATCCCATTATGTTTTTATATCAATATATATACTAAATAATATAATAATTAGAAAAATATGGTAAAATATAATTAATAATAACATCTTACATACATAAAAAGGAGAAAATAGACATGATAAAAGAGTTTAACTTAAAATCAGGAACAACTGTAATAATAGAAGAGAATAAAGTTAGTATATTAAGAAATAATAGTAAAAGTGCAGTAAAAGGATTGTTTGCAGGAAGAGCAATGGGGCAAATGGTTATAAAATTATCATCTATATCAGGAATGATTCAATATGCGGACTATATGTTAATATGTGCATCAGGACTTCCTACACCTACAGACTTTAAAATCTCTAATATTGCAGATATAAAGCAATATCCTAATTGTATAGTAGGTAAAGAAGCTGAGCTTCAAGAAGTATATGATTATATAAATAACTTGATAAAATAATGCAATAAAAATAAGAAGATACGTATAAGCTTATCTTCTTATTTTTATTGCATTATTTTATCAACTGTTTTACAAAAGTCATATCAGCAAGATCCAATTTTAATGATTATAAGTTCTCTCTTTTTAAAAGTGTGTAGAGTATATTGGAAACCTTGAAAATAAGAACTTAAAGTATGGTCTACTTACATCTTCAAAGGTTAATGGAAATGATTTTGAAAATGTTAAGAAAGCTTTAGGTAAAAGTAATTTTACAAGTTATATAGATTCAAAAGGGTAGGTAAGTATTTTTCATTATAATAAAAATTAAATTAAATTTTATGGTACGATTTGGTAAAATATATATGAAATATAAAATTTAGGATTGGATTTTATGTCACAGGAGGAAGAAATGAGTAGAAACATATTTATAAGTCACGCAGTTAAAGACAAAACATTAGTGGAAAAGTTTGTAGATGATATATTACAGGTGGGGATGGACATATCTGCTAATGATATATTTTGTTCATCATTGTCAGGAATGGGTATACCGAGTGGTAAAAACTTTATAGATTATATAAAAGAACAGATACAACAGCCTAAAGTAGTAATTGTATTTTTTAGTAAAGCTTACATTAGTAGTCAATTTTGTATGTGTGAGTTGGGAGCAACATGGGCTATGACACATAATATTTTGCCAATATTAGTACCACCTTTAACACATTCAGATATAAAAGGTGTACTAACGGGTATTCAAGTTGATAGAGTAAATAGTGCAGATGAGCTAAATAGATTCCAAGAAGAAATTTCACATATATTGGGTAATAAGGTGTCATTTTCAAGATGGGAGAGAAAGAGGGATCAATTTTTAAAAGGATCTAAAGAAATTTTGGAAAGTATAATGGCAGAATGTGAAATAGAAAAAGATTCAGATTACTTAGAACTTGAGAAAAAATATGCAGATGCACAAGCAGAGATTGAAGAATTTGAAAAAAAAATTACTAGTAAAGATGGCTTGATTGATAGGTTAAAACGATGCAAGAATGATGATGAGGTAGATAGTATAATTAATAGCACATTTTCAAATGAGGAAGAATTATTTAATAATTTGACTAATGAGATAAATAAAGTTTTCAATAAACTTCCCAAAATAGTAATATATGTAATTTATAAAGGGAAGATTCTTAATAACGAGGTGTCATTTAATTCATACGAACAAGATTATTTAATTAATTATGCAATGGATGCATCTGAAAATGAATATTTAAAATATGATGAACCAAATTTTTATATAAATGAAGAAGATCCAACTATAGGAGAGGCATTGGAAAGTATAGATAACTTAGAGAAATTTTTAAATGAAGGTATTAGTGTGGATTTATATGATAAATTATATAAAGAAAATGGATATAGGCCAAGTCTAGGTAATAAGCGATTTTGGAAAGAATATTTTTATAATTCAAGTTTACTTTAATATAATAGTTAAGATGTAAATAAGTATATCAACTTTGTAGGGAAAGATATTTTTATATCATTGTTGATATTAAGATTTGGTTGTTTGCTTGCGACCGATATAATTGAGTTAAGCTACTTCCTTAAATTATCTTTATTTAGCACTATAAAATTTTCAAAGTAATCCTGAACCATATGCTGGAATTTCATATATAGCACTTTTAAGGTAAGTTTTTCAGTTAAGTTGATAGACTTACCTTTTTTATAGATTTATAAACATCAAACCCATTCATATTTTAAAAACATCTTATATTTATGTATTACGTTGTAATCAACAGGCAAAAAGTGAAAATAGACAAAGGCTATAAATGATTGTTAAATTATAGATTTTTTCTATTTTACATTAAAAACGTTTTCATTTACAATAAAAAGGTCAAAATATTTCGAAAAGGGAGAAAAAAGCATGAAAAAAGTTTTTGTTATGATTACTTCAATAATACTTATTATAGGATTAGTAGGGTGTAGTACAGGAAATGAATCAAAAAATGATAAAGATGCATCATCTAAAGGAAAACTTAAAGTCGGCTATGTAACAATGGATGTAACTAGCCCATATTTTATCGAAATGATAAATGGTATGAAAGAACAAGCTAAAAAGTCAAACATAGAATTAAGTGTGCATGATGGAAAATATGAAGCACAACCTCAAATTGATGCAATGGAAACTCTTATAACTCAAAAGGTAGATGTAATAGTATTAAGTGCAAATGACCCAGAAGCTTTACAACCTTTAGTTGATAAAGCTAAGGAAGCTGGAATAAAGGTTGTTGCAGCAAACGTAGAAATGAAAAATGTAGATGCATTTGTAAGTCTAAATGAATATGAATATGGATATACTGGCGGACAAATAGCAGGTAAATATATAAAAGATAATATGAATGGAGAGGCTGAAGTTGCAGTACTTACATTTAGCCAAATACCAGCAGTACTTGATAGAGCGAAAGGATTAAAAGAAGGAATACAAAAATTTGCTCCAAATGTTAAGTTTGTAGCTGAAACTGATGCAAATAACAGAGAAACAGGAATGAAAGCAGCAGAAAATATAATACAAGCAAATCCAAACGTAAATGTATTTGTTGGTATAAGTGATGATGCAGTACTAGGGGCTTATGAAGCTATGGTTGCTGCTAACAAAAAAGGTGAAAATATATGTTTAGTTGGATTAGATGCAGTAGATGAAGCTGTACAAAAAATAGATCAAAATACAATATATAGAGGAAGTGTAGATATAGCTCCTTTTGAAAGTGGAAAAAATATAATAGCTACAGCTAAAACAGTGGTTGAAGAAGGACCAATAAAAGAAATGATAAAGTTTCCTATGACACCAGTTACAAAAGAAAATGTAGCAGATTATAAGTAGAATACATAATAGCTATCTTAAAATACTGCTAATTATTTTAAGATAGCTTATTTTTATATCAAAATATTGAGAGGTAGAATACTTTGAACAATTCAATACTTAAATTAGAAAATATAGTAAAAGAATATCCAGGTGTTAAAGCATTAGATAAAATCAACCTTGAATTTGAAAAAGGAAAAATTCATTCAATAGTAGGAGAAAATGGAGCTGGGAAATCAACTTTTATAAAAATTATTACTGGAGCAGAAAAACAAAACTCAGGGAAATTAATTTATAAAAATAAAGAGATACTAAAAAATTCTCCTAATATCAGTATGAATATGGGAATAAACTGTGTTTACCAAGAGCTTAATCTTATTCCTTATTTAACAGTAGCAGAAAACATATTTTACGGATATGAACAGACTAAAGGTTTATTCTTAGATAAAAAAGCTATGAATAAAAAAAGTGAGGAAATCTTAAAAAGTTTAGGTGTAAATATAGATGTTAAAAAGTTGGTAAAAGATATTGGAATAGGAAATCAACAAATAGTTGAAATAGCCAAATCTATTATTAAAAATTTAGATGTACTTATACTAGATGAACCTACAGCATCTCTTACAAAAAATGAGATAGATAAATTATTTGAAATATTATATAAACTAAAAGCTGATGGAGTATCCATAATATATATATCACACAGATTAGATGAAGTTTTAAAAATATCAGATGATATAAGTGTTTTTATGGATGGAAAGCTAAAAATAACAAAGGAAAATTTTGAACTTGATAAAGAAAAAATTATAAAGTATATGGTAGGCAGGGATTTAGATATATCAAAGAAAACTAAAGATTACTCAACTGATGAAACAGTACTAACTTTAGATAAATTAACTAGTAAATATATAAAAGATGTATCTTTTGATTTAAAAAAAGGAGAAATCATAGGTATAGCAGGATTAGTTTCATCAGGAAGAACAGAACTTGCAAATGCCATATTTGGAGTAGATAAAGTTTTAAGTGGAAGTTTAAGTATAAAAGGAAAAACTACAAAAATAAATAATCCATCTGATGCAATAAAAAACGGACTAGCTTTTATAACAGAAGATAGAAAAGATTCAGGGTTAATACTTGAAATGGGAATTAAGGAAAATGCCAGCTTAGCATCATTAAATAAGTTTACAAAAGGCATATTTATAGATAAAAATAAACAAACAAATTATGTATCTAAAATATTAAAAGATTTAAAGTTAAAATACTCATCTATAAAAGAACATGTAAACAATTTAAGTGGTGGAAATCAACAAAAGGTAGTTATTGCAAAGTGGTTAATTACAAATAGTGACATTATAATATTTGACGAGCCAACAAGAGGAATAGATGTAGGGGCTAAGGAAGAAGTTTACAAGATAATTGAAAATTTAGCAGAGAATGGCAAATCAATTATAATGATTTCTTCAGAAATGGAAGAAATATTTAGAATGAGTAACAGAATTTTAGTAATGAGTAATGGACATGTTGTTTCAGAATATAAAAATGGAGAAGTAAGTTCAGAACAGATTTTTATAGACTCAGCTAGTTTGTTAAGGGAGAGAGATTATGAAAAGTAAAAGATTAAACATAAATATTTTTGATTATGGAACAGTGTTCTTTTTAGTTTTTTTAGTATTATTATTTTCTATGACAACGGAGTATTTTTTTACCTTTGGAAATATAACAAACATACTAAGACAGATTTCAATAGTTGGAATATCAACAGTTGCTATGACTATGGTAATAATAACTGGAGGTATAGATTTATCAGTAGGATCAATGCTTGCATTAAGTTCAATACTACTAGCAAAAATGCTAACATCAGGAGTTAGTATGTACATAGCAATACCTATAACTTTGGTTGTAGGTATAATAATGGGGCTTATAAATGGGTTTTTAATAAATAAAATAAAAATATCACCTCTTATATCAACACTAGGAACTATGACTATATATAGAGGTATAACTTATATAATTACTGGAGGATTACCAGTTTATGGATTTCCTAAAGGATTTTCATTTATAGGGCAAGGTTATATAGGAAAAATACCAGTACCTATATTTATATTAATTGGAGTTTATATAGTAGGATTTGTAATACTTTATTTAACTAAGTTTGGTACATATGTATATGGAATAGGTGGAAGTGAAAAAGCAAGTATACTATCAGGTATTAAAGTGAATTTAGTTAGATATAAGGTATATGCTATATCAGGATTTTTATCAGCACTTGCAGGAGTAATTAGTTTATCTAGGATAAATAGTGGAGTTCCAAACTCAGGAACAGGATTTGAATTAGATGTAGTAACAGCTGTTGTTTTAGGTGGAGTAAGCGTAAGTGGAGGTTCTGGTAAATTATCAGGAGTTATAATTGGATGTTTAATAATAGGAATATTATCAAATGGAATGATACTTTTAAATATAGGTGAGTATTATCAAATGGTTGTAAAAGGACTTGTACTTTTAGTAGCGGTAGGAATAGATAACTTTAGTAAGGAGAGATAAAAATGGATATATTACAAAGAATATGTGACTGTGTAGTTAATATGGATAAGGAAAATATAAAAGGTTTAGTTTTAGAAGCCCTACAAAATAAAAATATAAGTATAGAAGATATATATGATAAAGGGCTAAATAAAGGAATGGTAAAATCATTAGACATGTTTGACAATAAGGAATATTATCTTTCTGAAATTATAGTTTGTTCAGATACATTAAATGAAGGTATAGATATTTTAAGAAGTCATGGGCAAATTAAGAAAGAAAATAAAGGAACTGTAGTGTTATCAGTAGTTGAAGGAGATACCCATGAAATTGGTAAAAATATAGTTAAAATAATGATAGAATCTTCAGGTTATAAAGTTATAGATTTAGGTGTAAATAAAAGCAGTAAAACTATAATAGATGAAGCAATTAATAATAATGCAGATATAATTGCTTTATCGTCTATGATGACGACTACTATGGAGAATATGAAAACGGTTATAAATGATTTAAATAGTAGAAAATTAAATAAAAGACCTAAGGTTATAATAGGTGGAGGGCCTGTAAGTAATAATTATGCAATACAAATAGGTGCTGATGGTTATAGTGAAAATGCACCAAAAGCAGTGAGATTAATACAAAAACTTATGGGGGAGGTAATGTAGATGACTTTATTAGAATATATAAATAGTGAAGAGAGAGGTTTTTTCTTACCAGATATGGCAACTAATGGGCTTTTCCTAATAAATAAGAAAGCTTATGAAGTATATGAAAGTCCAATGAATCAATTGGAACTAGCAAAAACTATGAATGAATATTTTGAATCGGATTTTATATACTCCTTTTGTGATGGAATTATATTTTGTGAAACATTAGGACTAGATATATTAAAACCAGATTATGATTTTCCAAGTGTTCTTACCCACTCAATAACAGATATAGATATACTAGAAAAGTATGAAGTACCTAACCCATATGAAAGTAAAAGAATGCCTAAGAATATAGAAAGTTTATCTTTGATAGCTAAAAATATAGATAAGCCATTATATGTATCAATACAAGGCCCATTTACCTTAGCAGTGCAATTAGCTGGTGCGACTCATCTTTTAAGAAGCATAATAACTAATGAAGAATTTGTATTAAAACTTTTAGAATTTACAACAGAAACTGTAAAAAGATATGCAGTAGCAGCAAACAAAGCTGGAGCTAAATTAATATCGATATCAGAACCAGCAGCAGTAACTTTAAATAAAGAAAGATTTGATAAATATGTTGTACCAAATGTAAATGAAATATATGAAAATTTAGATTGCTGGAAGAGTATGCATATATGTGGAGATACAAGTGAGTTACTTGAAAATATGTTAAGTTGCAATTTAGATGCAGTAAGCTTAGACCAAATAATGAACTATAAAGAAGTTATGCCAAAAATTCCAGAAAACATTGTATTAATAGGTAATTTAGATCCAATTGAATTATTAGGAAGATCAACTCCAGAAAAAATAAAAGAAGAAACTTTAAAACTAACTAAGGCAATGAGAAAGTATAATAACTTTTTATGTGCTTTTGGATGCAATTGTTTAAATGATACTCCTGTATGTAACTTGCAATCAGCAATAAAAACAGGAAGAATGAGTTATGAAGATTTAGATAGGATAGATATATAATGAATATAGACAATGTTTACATAGATAAAGATATAGTTTTAAAGTTTTTAGGATATGGAAAAAGAAAAGCTCCAGATAGTATAAAGAAAATAATAGATGAAGAAATATTAAATATAAATGATATTTTAGATATAAAAGTATACATTGAAGAAATAGATATAAAAGAAAATAACTTTACAGGAAACTATATTATAAAATGCTTTGAAAGTAGTGAAAAAGCTTATTCAATTTTATATACTATAGGAAATGAAATAGACAAAAACATAAATTATCATATGAGCAATAATGATATGATGAGAGGTCTTGTACTCGATAAAATAGGTATAGTAGCATTAGATTACATAAATGAAAATATAAAAAAATATTTAAAAGATAATAACACTCATTTAAATATTTCACATGAAATATATCCAGGAGACAAAGAATTTAGTATAGAAAATCAAAGAAATATATATAACTATTTTAAAAATGAATATATAAATATAAATGAATATAATCAAATGAATCCTATAAAAAGTGTTGCTATGGTTATATGTATGGGAAGTTGCAAAATTTTAAAATCAAGATGTGAAAATTGTGCTAATAAGTGTTACTAAAGTTTGATACAATTATTTATTAACAAATATAAAAAATTTTAAAATAGATGAATATTCTTTTAAAGAATGGTTAATATATAATCAGATAGTTAATTAAGTTTAACTGTCAGCCAACACTGACTACGCAAAAGCAAGATAATATCTTACCTTTTGGTAGTATCTTTGGAAGTGATGGTGGCTAGATATTTGAAAAAATATCATATTAAATATAATGAATCTACTAGATTCCTCGCTCTACTAGAGTGCAATTAGCCTTAGTCTAACACCTAAAGGTTAGAGTCGTAGCTAACTTGCAAACTATATTTAATAAAAGTCAAAAGAGGATAAGGATGTAATTAATATTGCTCCTTGAAAAAGCACTGAATTTGAAGGCTTAGTCTATCAAATCAGTGCTTTTTTATTCTTATAAATGAAATAACCAATAATACTCAATTCTATTATAATTTACTTATGGGAAATTTAATGCCTTGATAAGAATAGTAGAAAAATGATATGCTAAAAATTGGATATAATGATTTTGTATATTAACAAATAAATAATATAGCCAATAAAATGTAATAAAAAATCACATGGGGAGAAAACATATGATTAAAATAGCAATTTGTGAAGATGAAAAAGAGCAACAAGATTTATTAAAAACTCATATTAATCAAATATTTAAGGATTTACCAATCAATTACAGTCTATATATATTTAACTCAGGGGAAGAATTACTTAAAAACTATCCCAAAAATATTGACATATTTTTAATAGATATACAATTAAATGAAATAAACGGAATGGATACTGCAAGAAAAATCAGAGAAACAGACAACAAAGCAGAAATAATATTTATAACATCACTAATAGAATATGCTCTAGAAGGATATGAAGTAAGAGCTTACAGGTACTTAATAAAACCAGTAAAATATGACAATCTAAAAACGCACATCTTAAACTGTATAAAAGAAATAGACATAAAAAATAGACACATTATCATAAAAGAACAAGGAAACAGAATAAAGCTAGACATAAGTGAAATAACTTACATAGAAGTACAAAAAGAAAATATAACCATACATACCTTAAACAAAACATACGAAACAAAATGTACTATGAACAATATTGAAAAAGAAATAAATTGTATCAGATTTTATAGATGCCACAAAAGCTTTTTAGTAAACCTAGAACATATAAAAAGCATAAAACAATACATAGCAGTACTTGAAAATGGTGAGGAAGTACCTATAAGTAGATATAGATTCAAAGATACAAAAGATAGATTTTTCGATTTAATAGAGGACAAGCTATGTTAGATTATTTTTATATTTTATGCATGATTAATATGGCTATATTTATAATCTTATTTTTTGCCTTAATGAAAAAAAGAGGCTATACTTGCAAATGTAAATCAAAAACTAAACTTGTATTAACCTCAATACTAGTTATAGCTCTAATTATATGGAGAATGCCATTTGGAACTGTAGCACTATTTATTTTAATAAGAATAATTTTATCACTATTTTTAATCTGTAAAACAATCTATAAAATGGATACAAAAAAATCTATTACAAACTCTGTAATATATACCTTAGTATATATTTTGATAGAGTGTAGTATCTATTGGATTTTACAACTTTCATCTAGATATGTAGCTTTGAATCTACTTGAATTAAACTTAATAATAACTTTTATTATTATATTTATATGTACTTATTTCTTTGACAAAATACAGAAGTTTTACGATAACAAAAGATATTATATATATATAATTCTAACAATAGCAGTTAATTTAGTAATAATCTTATTTTTTAATATATCAGAAAAAAAATAGGAGACTTATACTCAGTGCTAGTAAAAAACAATCTTGAATATATAAGTCTCGTAGATACAATGATGTTTTCACTTTATATGAAAAATATATTTCCATATCTTTTATTTATTATAAATGTAATATTAATATCTATATTTATTAACTCTATAAAATCAGAAAAAGAAAAAGTTAAAACACAGTTTTTAAATGAAAAATTAGATATGCAATATAAATACTATTTAATGGCAAAAGAGTCACAAGAGAAAATGAAAAAAGTATATCATGATATGAATAACCATATGGAAAATATAAAAAGACTTAAAGATAATAGTGAAGATGTAAATAAGTATATCAACAATATAGAAGACGAAGTGAAAAATGTTAAAAATATATATAACACAGGAAACTTATTACTAGATATAATACTATATGAAAAAAGTAAATTTTGTATGGAAAGTAATATAGATTTTAAAGTAGGTATAGATTTTAGTAAATGTGAATTTATAGAAATGATAGATATAACAAGTATTTTTTCTAATTTAATAGATAATGCAATAGAAGCTTGTAATAATATTAATGATAAAGATATAAGTAGATATATAACTATAAAAAGCACTTTCATAAAAGGTTATTATGTGATTAGATGTGAAAATAGTAAGATGAATAAAATAATAGTTAAAAAATAATAAAATATTTACGACTAAAAAGGATAAGTTTTTTCATGGTTTAGGACTTGAAAATATAAAATCATCAGTTAAAAAATATGATGGTGAGTTAAAAATTAAAAATTATGATTATAAATTTATAGCAAGTATTTATATACCAATTGAATAAATCTAACTCTTATTATTTATTATATTTGTATATAAAAAACTATCGATTGTTCATATTATATTAAGTCAAAATATTAAAAGGGAGCCTTATTTTAGACTCTCTTTTAATTATAATGCTATAAGTTTATTTAAATTGGTTTGTATATTTTTGATTTTTTTCTTCTTTTGATTGGCATCCATCTTTATACTCTGGGCAAGTACCTTGTAGTCTTTTCTTTGTAGTGCAAGCCATTTTAACATCACTGTTACTATTAAACTTTGGTTGTTTGTTTTTCATTAAATTTTCCTCCTAATAATAGTATTGATACATTCCTATTATTATCTACTTTAAGAAAAAATATTGTATTAAAAAGCATTTACTAAATTTAACTATATATTTTTTCATATACAATATGGAATATTCGCTTTATTTTTTAATTTACAAAACTTTATTTTTAATATATCATATGAGTATAAGTGAATATGTTAATATGAAAAAAGGAGGATTTATGAAAATAGTACAAATACTAAAAGCATTAGGGGATGAGACTAGAATTAAAATAATTAATATTTTAAGAAATGGGCCACTATGCGTTTGTGAAATAGAAGCAATACTTGAAATTACACAATCTAATGCATCAAGACATTTAAATAAACTAATGAATGCTAATTTAGTAACTTACTACAAAGAAGCTAAATATGTCTATTATAAGCTAAATGAAGATACTTTAAATGAGTATAGCTTTATAAAATCCATTTTAGAAGATGGGTTAGAAAAAGAAGAAAAATTAAAACTTGATTATGATATTTTAGTTAATTATAAAGAAACTGGATTAACATGTGAAACAGTTACTCAGATAAGAGAGGTTATAAACAAAATAAAATCAAATTAGGAGGAAATAATGAGGATAGCTACAATATCAGATATACATAGTAATTTATATGCTCTTAATGAAGTTTTAGCAGATATTGAAAAAAGAAATGTAGATATGGTAGTTTGCACAGGGGATTTGGTTGGGTATGCTACAAGGCCAAATGAGGTTATAGAAACTTTAAGAAAAAATAAAGTACTTACTATAATGGGCAACTATGATGAAGCTATAGGTAATTTTAAAATAATATGTGGATGTGATTATCCAGATCCTAAGGATGCAGAGAAAGCTAGCCTTTCAATGAAGTTTACATCTGAGGAAACAACGGATGAAAATAAAGCATATTTAAGAAATTTGCCAAAAGAAGCAGTAATTTCTTTTAATAATAAAACAATTAGATTTGTTCATGGTAGTACGAGACTTGTAAATGAATATTTAAAGGAAAATTCTAGAGAAGCTGATGAGGTTATGAATAATCTAGATGAGGATATATTAGTATGTGGTCATACTCATATACCATATGTTAAATCATATGGAGAAAAATTATTAGTTAATGCAGGAAGTGTTGGCAAATCAAAGACAGGAAGCCCTAATGCTAACTATGTAATTATAGATATAATAGACTCAATTGTAGAAGTTGAAATAATAGAGGTTTTTTATGATTTTGAAAAAGTAGCTAAAGAAATAGAGGAAAATAAAATACTACCAAATGACTTTGCAAGACTTATAAGAGAAGGTACTTCTAAATAGATTTATCCTACAAATAAATAAAAATTATAAAAAGGTGGTGCTTGTATTATGAAAGATATTACTAATGGAGATTTAAAAAACATAGTTAGAGATAGCTATAAAAAAATAGTAAAAAAAGAAGCTAGTTTTAGCTCTAGTGGAGAAGACATATCTAAAAGTATAGGATATTCTAGTGAAGATATAAATATTGTACCTAAGGATTCTAATTTAGGTTTAGGATGTGGAAATCCACATTTAATAGCAAATATAAGTGAAGGTGAAACAGTACTTGATTTGGGAAGTGGGGCTGGATTTGATTGTTTCTTGGCATCTAAAAAAGTAGGGGATAAAGGTTTAGTTATAGGAGTAGATATGACTCCTGAAATGTTAAGTGAAGCTAGAAATAATGCAATAAATAACGGTTATAAAAACATAGATTTTAGACTAGGTGAGATTGAAAATTTACCTGTGGCAAATGATATAGTTGATATCATAATATCAAACTGTGTTATAAATCTATCTCCTAATAAACAAAGAGTATATGATGAAGCCTATCGAGTACTTAAAACTGGTGGTAGATTATCTATATCAGATATAGTTCTTATGAAAGATTTAACTCAAGAGATGAAACAAGATGAAAAGCTATATTGTGGCTGAGTCACAGGAGCCTCTTCAGTTGAAGAGTTAGAAGTTTACTTAACAAAATCAGGATTTAAAAATATTAAAATAGATGTAAAGCCTGTTTCTAAAGAATATGAAGAGAAGTGGGGACATAACTTAAATGTAGGTGAATATATTATGTCTGCTTCAGTTACAGCTAATAAATAAAAGTATCTCCTTAGGGAGATACTTTTTATTGTATATATAATTTAGTTTTCTTCTAAAACTAATATACTTTCATTATAAAATTTACATTTGGTATGTAAGCACTCTTTATTTAAGCTATTGAAATTACACTTTAAGTCTGGAGTCTTATCTAGCTCAACATTTAAATACTTCTTAGTAAAGTCAATTGCTGTTTCTATAGCTGTAAAAGAATCTCTTTTACAACATCTTGGACCTCCATATTTACTAATATTTTCTAATGACTTTGATGTCATTAAGTTACAAAGTCCCCATTCTTCTTTATTCATAGGGCCTGATTCTTGGATTAAACTAGTATATATTCCACAACCTACACCAGCCCCACATGCTCCATAAAACCCACAAAATCCCCCTAGCACATTCTTAGCTCTTTTTTGACATTCATTTAATAAATTGTCTAGCTTTTCTCTGTTATCAGTTTTATTTAAAAATGCAGTACTTAATACAGCTGGCACTAAATAGTGGTGTTCTGGTCCATGCATCTTAATAGATGGATGTTTCATTAAATCTAACGCCATTTCTAGAGGATTTGTACTATAAGTACTTAAGCAGTAGTTTGTTATAGCTGTATATGCATCGCTACTATGGCACGCATCACATACATAGTGACCATTTTTACATACTATAGCTGACTCATAAGTCTTTTTACAGTAATAACACACTCTTTCTTTACTTTCATTTTCGTAAAGTACTTTTTCATTACAAATTAAACAATTAAACTTATTCATTTTTTATTCACCCCTTAATATATAATCCCAAATATAATTATACATTTTTATAATTTTTAATGATATATAGTTTCTATAAACTTATAAAGTTACTTTGTATAATAAGTTAAATATGCTAGTTGTCGGTAAAAAACTACCACTTGTCCATATTATATTGAATCTAAACATTAAAAGATGTTATCTTCTCTACAAAGAAGGTAACATTTTTTTGATTGGAGGATAATATGAAAACTAGTTTTAAATTAGCCACTTCTTATATGAGAAGGCAAAGGGGAAAAACACTAGCACTTTTAGTTAGTGTAGGGCTTTCGGTTATGTTGATATTTTCAACAAATGTAATTAGGGATTCTGGTTATGAATCTGAAGTTCAAGAAGCAAAGGATTTGTATGGAGATTATACTGTGCGATTTGATGGTATTGATAAAAACTTAGTAGATAATCTAAGTAAACAACCAGAAATTAAAAGTTTAAGTAAGATAAACTACTTTTGTGAAATAGTAAATACTGATAATGGGGTTAAACTTGATTTAAATTCATTTGATAAAGCTTATATTGATTCACTTAAATATGAGTTTGTACAAGGAAGACCACCGTCAAAAGATGGCGAAATAGTTATAGAAGAAAAAGCACTTAATCAGATGGGTATTAAGAATTCTTTAAATAAGAATATGGATTTTATGCTTTTAAATAAGTATTTAGATGATAAGGAAATATCTCAAATAGATAGTACAAATAAAAGCTTTAAAGTTGTTGGAATAGTTAAAAAGCCAGATAAGTATTATGAATCAATAAATGGTTTTAAAACTCAAGCTTTTATTTATAAAGGTTCTAATTTGCCTATAAAAACAGAAGATACATACAAAGGAACTATATATCTTAAATCAGAAAATGATATGTCTAGTTTTGTTCAGAGTATGATTAAGAAGTTAAATATTGATTGGGGTCATATTTATGAAAATATTGAATTGTTGCAAGCAAAGTCTTCTAATCAAGCCAATAAGATTAATATACGCAGTATTATTAATTCATTTATTTTAGTTATTGTATCTATTGTTACAACTTATAATATTTTTAATATTATATTAGCCGATATGATAAATCAAATTGGAATGATGAGAGCTATTGGTATGTCTAAAAGAAAGATTAAGAAAATGTTTAGAGTATCAAGTACTATTTATATAACATTAGGAACTTTACTTGGTATGGTTGCAGGTTGTATATTTTCATATATTGGAGTTTTTGTAGTGTATGGCTATAGTTCAAAAATAGTAATAGAGCCATTAAGTATAATTCTTTCTTTTACAGTTTCAATAATAGCTGTATCTATTTCAAATTTTATAACTGTAAGAAAATCAATAAAAATATCTATAATAGATTCTATTCGTAATAGTGATAAATACAAAAGAAAGTCAAAAAATATTAATAACAAAATTAAAAGAAGTAATAAAAGTATATTAATGAAATTTGTAGTTAGAAATATGCTAAGAAATAAATCTAGAACTGTACTTACTATTATTGCAATTAGTATGGTTGGAACAATGTTTATATTTAATTATAGTGCTATGAACTTACTTAATGCTAACCCAGAAATATTTGGAGGAGTTGGAGCAAGGTCTTATGGAAATATTGATATTACTTTAAGTGGGAATCTTTCAAATACAGAAAGCTTATTTTATAAAATAGATAATTCTATAATTAACAAAGTAAAAGACGAATCTAATGTAAATAAAGTAGAGCCTAATTTTTATAACAAAGGTGGTTATTTATTAATTGAAAAAGATAAATTGTCTAATGACTATTTAGATGAGTTAAAAAGAGTAGGTTCTAATTATAATAAAGAATATCCACTTCTTGTAAAAGGTTATAGTGATAGTTTATTTAAAAATAGAGATTCATTTATAAAAAATAAAACAAATATACAAAACTTAAAACCTAGTGAGTACAAGCAAGTTATATTAGTTAATAATTTCTACTCTAAGCTTAAACACTCTTTTTCAAATTTAATGAGTGGTGTAAAAGTAGGAGATATTTTAGAAATAAAGTTACCTGTTTATAAAAATGGACTTGAAAAGTATGAAAACTTTAAAGTTCAAGTTGCTGGAATAATGAAAGACACTTACATATCAAGTCAAGATGGAGATTCAACTTTCAAGGGTGGTCAAATAATACTTAAAGAAGAAGATTATAAAGAGTTAACTAATCAAAAGGACTACAATAGACTTTTTATTATGAGCGAAAAGGATAAATTAAGTTCTGTTGAAAAAGAATTAGAAAAAATAGTTAAAAGTCATTCTTTTACATCTATAGGTGGAAAAAATGAAGATAAGAAGTTAACTGATGAATTAAATGGTCCAGAAGAAAGATTAAATGCAATTCACCAATTTTTAATGTTTATAATATTGTCTGTAAATATTATTTTTATTGTTAGAAGTAATATTATTACCAGAGAAAAAGAGTTATCAATATTTAGAGCAATAGGTATGAGCAGTAAAAGTCTAAAAAAGATTATATTACTTGAAAGTACGTTATATGGATTAATTAGTTCTATATTAAGTACTATAGTTGCTACAATTCTTTACAATAGGCATATTTCAAGAATGAATAATATAAGCTTGGATGGAGGTTTTACTAACACTGTAGAACACCATATTCCTTTTAAATATATAATTATGTTTTTTATAATTTCAGTTGTCATGTGTTTGATTTCTGTATATTTTTCTAAGGATAAGCTAGATAAATCAAATATTGTTGAAGAAATATCAAAAGTATAATTAATGTTAAGGAGAAAAAGTATGAAAAGACTAAAGGTATCAAATTTAAAAAAGACATATGGCAAAGGGGAAAGTAAGGTACATGCAATAGATGGAATAAATATAGAAATTGAACCAAATAAATTTACTGCTATAATAGGTCCAAGTGGTTCAGGAAAGAGTACTTTACTTCATTGTATGGCAGGTCTTGATAAGCCAAGCTCAGGAAATGTTTATCTTGATGATATAGATATTTACACTATGGGAGATGATAAATTATCAAAGTTAAGAAGAGAAGAGTTTGGGTTTATATTTCAAAGCTATAATTTAATTCCTGTTATAAATGTGTATGATAATATAGTTCTTCCAGTAGCTATAGATAAAAAGAAAGAGGATAGGGATTATATAGATGCTTTAATTAATAAGCTTGGCATTTCAAATCAAGTTAATAAGTTTCCAAATGAACTTTCAGGGGGGCAACAACAAAGGGTTGCTATAGCTCGTGCGCTTTCTAATAAACCTTCTGTAATATTTGCAGATGAGCCTACAGGTAATCTTGATTCAAAGCCTACAGATGAGGTAATGGATATTTTAAAGATGTGTGTTACGGATTTTAACCAAACTTTAGTTATGATAACACATAATGAGGATATAGCTAATATGGCAGATAGGGTTATAACTATTAAGGATGGTAAAGTTTTAAGTTTATAGCATCTTCCTTACATGCATGGATAATAATGTAGTAGAATTTACTAAAAAGTGATATATATAAACTAAAGTGATTTATAAAAAGCCAGTAAAATTAACTTTACTGGTTTTTATAATGATTTAAATACTAAGAATGTATTATTTTAGATAATATCTTTCTTTATTTTGAGTATTATTTTTATACTCAATAGCCTCAGTAGGACAACCACAAATACATGCCATACAATGAGTACAGTTATTTCCCCAAACTGGCTTTTGATTTTTTAAATTAATATTATTTAAAGGACATAGTGTTTCACATTTTCCACAGCTAATACATTTATCAGTATAATGAAATCCCTTGGCATGAACAAATAATTTATAAAAAACTAAATTTGTTATACCACTTTTAATTGTACCACCTAAGCCACTAGGGGTAATAGTTTCAAATTCATTTTCATTATTTATATCAGAAATAATTTTATATATTTGTTTATCTGCTTCTTTAATAATTTGTTTTGATGTTTCTTTATCTGGCACAGAAAATAAAGCTACATAATTCTCTGGCATCTTAATTTCTGCCATACCTTTTAATTGCCAATCTTTATATTTGCATAGTTTTTTAATATAGTTTATGGATTTTGCTGTATCTCCTCCACAAGTCATTATAAAATAAACTTTGTTACTTCCTAAAAATTTTGTTTTTTTAATAAAGTCCGTAACTACTAGTGGCAATCTCCATGCATAAGTAGGACATACGAATATGAATGGATTATCTGTAGATATTAATTCATCTGTTTTTTCTTCTTTTATAAGTTGATTTAATGATATTAGTTCATCATTTAATTCTTGAGCAATTTTGCGAGCTATATATCGGCTATTACCAGTACCACTAAAATATAAAATCATAATTATATCTCCCTAAATATTTTCATTTTAATCTTTAATTATTTTGATCTGATAAAATAATTTATTGATATATTGTATTTCAATAAATATAAAATTTTCTAGTTAAAAAAATTATATCATATTAATACTTTTAAAATTTATTGGTAAAGAATTTGATTGCCATTAAATTTTAAATAAAACAAAATCCACTTTTACATTTGATGAATCGCTACTAAAAATGAAAAAGTGGATTATTAGGTAGATAAACTAAAATAGAATCTTCTGTATTCTTTAATAGAGAATATAAGCTTTGGAAAAAGTTCTTATACTCCATTATATTTAGTTATATTGGAAGCTGGAATAGCCGAAATAAATACACTTATGCTATTATATATATTTTTACTATCTAATAATTCAACAAAAGTATAATCTACATATGCATTTACACAAAACTCTTCACATAAATCAACCTCTATTTCAGAACCATTAGCAAATACATATCCTTTAATAGTTAGTGTCTTTGTAGGGTCTTTAGGATCTATAACTACTACATCCCTTAATATATTAGGTACATTTTTAAATTTAGGATATACAATAATATAAGTAGTAAATGGGTAATTTAATTTGACATAATGCATAGGACTTGAAGGCGAATCTAGCGTATATATTATTCTCTGATTTATAGTTCCTGAAACTATCAACTCTCTACCGCTAAGACAAGATCCTTCTGCATTAGATTGTATTTTAAAAACACTAAGGCAAGGAGATTCACTTACTATATTATTTTCATAAACAGGATTTCCAGAAGCATCTAAAACAGCTACCTTATAAGTTTTTAATCCGAACGGAGTTTCAATCAATCTTGATTTGCATATTGAAACATTAGAAGATTCGAGATATATATCCTTTATACCGCTTTTATTATCTGGTAGAGGTAAAATTTCTGTATTTGAAACATGTCCCCAATTTAAAGTGCTTGGAGTAAAAGAATCTAAATCTACTTTATTAATGCTTGATAAAGTTGAGACTGAACAACTAGAGCATTTATTATAGTTATTACTTAACAATGTTAACACATCTCCTGTCTTCTCATGATATACATTTTAGTATAAGAAAAAATGGTATATTATATTTTATTTAAAATGTTAAAATATGTACTAAAAATTACAAAAAATATAAATTATTTAAAAGTAATTGTAAAAATTCAATAGAAAAAACAAATAAAACATTAATAAAAGAGAGTAGTAACCAAGAGCTAGATAATAAAATACACTATATATAGAATCTAATTTATAAATTTGAAAGGAGGATACCATGCCATTTAGAAATAGATATACAGCTACAACTCGTGGATGTATTACTATAACAGGTAATACACTAGGCTTGAGTAAAAGTACAACAGGAGCTTTAACTCCAGGAATATCAGATGCAATTGGTGGATTTATAACAACTAATGTGTCAATACCAACTGCAACTGGATGGACATCTATAGTTAACTTAGCGAATTATGAAAATATTACTCTGGATTGGACACAAAATTCATCATCTGCTAAGTTGAATATACTAGATAATAGTACTATCTTATATGCAGAGCTTATATGGGGTGGTAATTATAACTTAGGCAATCAGACAATAGAAAATGTATCTAACTATATAAATAATTCTATTAAATTTACAGTACCTGAAGGTAGAACTTACAATATAGCTCCGGATTCGTTAACAGCATATACAGTAAGCCCTTTTTACTCTAGATCAGCAAATGTAACATCTCTAATATCATCAAGTGGAACATACACAGTGGGTGCTGTACCAGCAGCTCTTTCTACTACTGATATCTCAGGAGCTTGTGCTGGGTGGTCGCTTATTGTAGTTTATAGTAATATATCACTACCAATAAGGAATATGACAGTATTCTCAGGGGGAGAATCAGTAAGTAGTGAGACTGTAGATACCACTATATCTGGATTTGCAACACCTGTAAATGGTACTGTAAATGCTAGAGTGTTAGTAAGTTCTATAGAAGGTGATGCGAATCGTATTGGTGACTATATGCAGTTTGGGCCTAATTCATCAAATTTAAAAAAATTATATGGTCCTAATAACTGGGCTAGCCCTCCAAATTCAAATGATAACTTTTTCAATTCACAAATCAATATTGGAGATCCTAACAGTGTAAATGTAGGTAAAATAGATACAACTGGAACCTTTGGAAATAGAAATGCAAATACATCACAAGCTGTACCAGCTAATATTTCAGGAGGAAGACAAGGGTGGTCAATAACTAATGTTGACGGAAGTGTGGCTATGTCGAATAATCAAACAAGTGCACTTGTAAGACTTGCAACAGCAGGAGATGTATATGTTGCAAATGCATTTGCAGTACAAATAGATAGCGCATATACAACAATAAACATGCAAAAAAATACTACTGATACCCTTATTGTTGCAGGGCAGACAATACACTATACATTAACTGTATCTAATACAGGAACACTTGCTACAAATGACTTTTTAGTTTATGACCCAGCATTAACAGGTGAAACAATAGATGTAAGTAGTATAACTATCTCTGGAGTAACGGGAAGTATAACAAACAACTCAACACCAACTGGTATATCTATTCAGATTGGTCCACTAATTCAAAATCAAACAGTTACCATATCCTATAATGTTATAACTAGTTCTCAGACTGTATTTCCAATTCAAAATACTGCTTATGGACAATATACTTATACTCCAGCAGCAGGAGTAAGTCCAATAACTGATACGAAAAGAAGTAATATAGCTATTACAAATGGTGTAAGAGTAAATCAAAGTAAATCTGTATCAAACAACCAAGCAGTAAATGGGGATGTTATAACCTATACAGTTAGTATAGATAACACGGCAAGTAGTGTAGAGATTACAAATGTATCTTTAGTGGATATACTACAATCAGGAACAACCTATGTTCCAAACTCAACAGTAATAGGGTCAAATTCACCAATAAATTCAAATCCAAATTCAGGTATAAATATTGGAACTATACCAGCGTATAGTAATCAAACTGTAAGATTTAATGTATTAGTAAGTTCTCCACCGGCCAGTTCGCCAATTACTAATACAGCAAATATAACTTTTACAGGAGCGCAAACTACAATAACTCAATCTACCAATACAACAAGTGTGAGTATTATAAATCCTAGTATGTCTGTTTTAAAATCAGTAGATAAATCACTAGCTCAAGTAGGAGACTCTTTAACATATACAACAGTTATCACAAATACAGGTGATACTTTTATAAATAATATAATATTTAATGACCCACCACCAGCAAATACAATGTACGATGGTAGTGGAGTAGCTATAGATGGGGTACTATATTCTTCAATAAGTCCAACTTCAGCTATAGACTTTTCAACTATATCAATTAAATCAGGAACATTTCCATTATATTCTGGCAAGAGTATAGTAGTATCTTATACAGTTGTTATAACATCTACACCAGCTAGTAGCCAAATAAATAATACAGCATCTATTACCTCACAATATAAGGTGGGATCACAGCAACGAACAACTACAATTATTAGTAATACAGCTACAACTAATTTATTTAAATTAAATATAATCAAAACAACAAATAGAAATGCCCTAGAGCCAGGCGATTTATTAACTTACACAATTACTATAACTAGCACCAAGCCAGGAACTTATGCAAATGATATGATTTTTATAGATAATTTACCTCCCAATGTAACAATTATTCCAGGAAAAACTGTTGTAAATGGAGCAACTGTGGTTGCCAATAATTCAACAACAACACAATTAAATCTAAACTTTGGAAGTACATTTCCAAATAATCCTATAACCATAATATCAACAGTGAAAGTAGGTTTAAATGCTACTACACCATTACAAAACACAGCAAGTGTAAAAGTTGGTACAGTATCAACAAATAGTAATATGGTTTCAACTGAAGTGGCTAATCCTCGTGTTACAAAATCAAGTTCCAAGTCTTATACAACAGTAGGTCAAACTTATACCTATACAGTAACCATTGATAATACAGTAAACAATGTAGCACTTACAGATGTATATGTGTATGATCAACTTCAAATAGGTACATCTTATGTTAACAACTCAACTAGAATAGGAAACAGTCCACCTATAAACTCAGATCCGAGTTATTTAAAAGGTATAAATATTAGTACAGTAGATGCAAATACATTATTAACAGTTTCATTTGATGTAATTGTAGATAGTTTACCATTACAAAATCCAATATTAAATACGGCTACTATTAACTATAATTTGGATTCTATAGAAAAAAGTAAAACAAGTAATCAGACTAAAGTAAATGCTAGATTAGCTAATCTTACAATAAATAAAGATGTAGATAAGCAATATGCGGATATAGGAGATATTATAACTTACACTATATCAACTACAAATACAGGTAATGTTTCTTCTGACTCTGTAACAATAACAGACTCTATACCAGTAGGAACTACATTAGAAGCTGGGAGTATAGTAGTTAAAGATAAATTTGATAACCCCGTAGGTTACACATCAAATATGCAAGGAAATCAGCTAAAAATAATACTAAATAACTCAATCTCTTTAAGTGATAGTGTTATTACAACCTTTAAAGTAAAAGTAGATAGTACAATACCAAGTACAAATCCAATAACTAACAATGCTTCTATTAATTTTTACTACACTGTAGACCCAGCTAGTCCACCAATAAGTATAGTAAATACATCTAATTCAGTTAATACACAAATTAATCATGCTGATTTAATATCAACAGGCAACTTTACAAAAACCGTAAGCAAGCAATATGCAGATGTAGGAGATATATTAACTTATACTATAGTAGCTAAAAACACAGGGAATACTGATGCGAACAATGTAGCTATAAGTGATGTAACACCATCAGGAACATCACTTGTAGAAGGGAGCATGACATCTACCATTCCATATACAGGGGATAATATCCAAAATGGAATAACATTAACAGCACCTATAAGTCCTGGTGGAGCTGTGACTATAACTTATCAAGGTAAAATAGATGTAATACCAAATCCAAATCCTATAACAAATCTTGCAAATATAAACTACACATATACAGTAAATCCATTAAATCCAAATGGAGTTAGTGCAAGTGGGGTTACAAACATAGCTACAACTAAAGTTAATAATGCTAATATAGGTAATCACGACAATTTTAATAAAAGCGTAGATAAAACGTCAGCGTTAGTTGGTGATACATTAACTTATACAATAACAGTATCTAATACGGGTAGTACAACTGCAAATAATATAATAGTAATAGACTATATACCTAATGGAGCCACTTTTAAAGTAGGTACCACAATGGTTGATGGTATATCAACAAATGAAAATCCTGATACGGGAATAAATATAGATAAGATAGATGTAGGAGTAACTGTTATAATAACTTACCAAGTAACTGTTACTTCAATGCCATCGACAAATCCAATGGCAAATATAGCTAATGTAACTTACAGCTATATAGTTGACCCTACAGAAACTCCACCTGTTGTTTCCAATGGAAATGGCACTACTCACCAAGTATACACATCAATAAGTAGCCCAAATTTAATAGGATTAGATGACTTTACAAAAATCGTAGATAAACAATATGCAACTGTAAGTGATATATTAACATATAGATTAACTATTCATAATAGTAGTCAAAATCTAACTGCAAATAATGTGGTTGTTAAAGATTCGCCACCTAATAACACTAATTTTAAGGAAGTGGTGCATGTTATAGATAAAACTACTTCAAATCCTATAGCTTATACTGGAGATTTAGAAACAATAGGAATAACTATAACTAATGGAATAGCACCAAAACAAACTATTGAGATAGCTTATGAAGTAACAGTAAGATCATTACCTAATCCAAATAATCTTCTAAATTATGCTACATTAGATTACACATATACAGGAGGCTCTGGTAATATTATTACAAATACAACTGCAACGGAAATATTCACAGCTGATTTAAAATCACCAGGAAACTCTATAAAAAAAGTTAACAAGGAATTTTCTTATGTGGGAGATGTATTAACTTACTATATAAGTATTAAAAATACAGGTAATACTTCTGCAAATAATGTTGTTATCAAAGATAGCTTACCAAGTGAAGTAAGCTTAATTTCAGGAAGTCTAGTTCTAGATAATCCATATACTGGAGATGACATTGTAAATGGAATAACACTAGTAAATCCTATACAACCAAATGAAGTAATAGATATCGTATTTCAGGCGAATGTAGATAAAATACCGACAACTAATCCTATAGAAAATTACGCGAATATAAGTTATGAGTATACAGTAGACCCAAGCTTAGTAAATGGAGAAAATGATAATTTAATTGTTGGGCCAGCTACTACAACTATTAATTTTGCAGACCTAAAATCAAATTTTACTAAGCGTGTAAATGAGCAATATATAGATATTAATGGTGTGCTTATATATGAAATAAGAATTATAAATATAGGAAACACAAAGGCTAACAATGTATTGATAACAGATACAATACCAATAGGAACTACTTTTATTGATATAGAACCAGTTACAGACTTATTAGGAAATACTATAGCTTATTCTGGGGATTTAGAAAATACGCCAATATTTATAACAGATGGGATTGACTATAACAATGGAGTTATAATTACATTTAAAGTAGAAGTAGATTCTATTCCACCTACAAATTATGTATTAAACGCTGCAAAAGTAGATTATGATTTTATTTTAAATAATGCTACAACACCTGTTACTACAGTTTCAGACAGTGGAGTAAGTAACCAAACATCCACAAGAGTTAATAATGCAAATTTATCAGAAAAATTTATAAAAAGTGTAGATAAACAATATGCAGATATAGGTGATACATTAACTTATACAATACAAACTACAAATATAGGCAATATTGCTACACTTAATACAACTGATGATAATTATAGAGTAGTAATAAAAGATGCAATACCAAAAGAAACTACCTTATTACAATCAACTATAAATATTATAGATGGCAATGGTGAACAAGTAGCATATAAACTAGGTAGTGAGGAATTAACTGTAATTTTACTAAATCCAGTAGATGTTGGTAATACAGTTGTAATAACTTATCAAGTTAAAGTTGATGAAGCACCAAAACCAAATACAATAATAAATGCTTCAAGCATTGAGTATTCTTATGAGGTAAATCCAGTAAGCAGCGAGATAATTACTGTCAACAATGAAAGTGAGATAAAAACTATAATTAATAATGCTGATTTATCTACAGATTTCATAAAAAAAGTAGATAGGGAATATGCAGATATAGGTGATACACTAACCTATACAGTAACAACTACAAATATTGGTAATGTTAATGCTACAGATATATTAATAACTGATGAATTGGAACTTGATGTTACTCTTATACCAGATAGTATAACTATTACAGATGGAAATCTTAAACCTTTACAATATATGGGTACTGTTCCTTCAGTTGGGCTAAGATTAACTGAACCAGTAGCTGTTGGTGAAGCTATTATACTAACTTATCAAGTATCTGTAACAGGCATACCATCAACTAATCAGATATCAAATACATCAAATATATCCTATGAATATATAGTAGATAATACAAATAATACATCAGTTACAGGAAGTGGAATAACAAAACCTATAATAACTCAAATTCAAAATGCAAATCTAAAATCAAATTTTACAAAGTCAGTAGATAAACAATATGCAGATATAAATGATATACTAACTTACACAATAGTTATTACAAATACAGGCAATGTTATAGCAAACAATGTAAAGATAATAGATGATATTCCAATTGGAACTATATTTAATGGAAATATAACTGTTACAGATATTGATGGTAATTCAATAGATTTTTCTGGAGATAATCTATCAACAGGAATAATTATAACTAATGGAGTAGATGCTAAAAATACAGTTAAAGTAACTTTCCAAGTTGTAGTAGCTACCATACCATCAACACAAACTGTAGTAAATACTGCAGACATATCTTATGATTATGAAGTAAACTTAAATACTGTCTCTGATGGAGGAACAACTAATGAAGTATCAACTAAGATAAATCATACAAATCTTAAAGATAATTTCAAAAAAACTGTAGATAAAGAGTATGCAGGTGTAGGAGATATATTGACTTATACAATTTCAACTACCAACACTGGAAACACTCCTACTATTACAACACTAGATGATACAAAGATGGTAACAATAAAAGATATAGTACAACCAGGAACTTCAATTATACCATCAAGCATAACTGTTAAAGATGGATATGGTAATAATTTAGATTACAAAGAAGGTAGTGAAGAATTAACAATAATTTTACTAAATCCTGTAGATGTAGATGAGACAGTTATAGTAACTTATCAAGTAAAAGTAGATATAATACCAATACAAAATCCAATATTAAACACTGCAGATATAACCTATAGTTATGAAGCAGACCCTACCACTCAAAACATAGACACAGCTAGTGGAACAACTCCTGAAGCCAAGACAACAATTAATTATGCTGAGCTAGATGTTACTAAAGAAGTTGATAAAGAATATGCAGATATTAATGATATATTAACTTATACAATAGCAATTAAAAATAACGGTAACACAGAGGTTACAGCTTTAGGAATAACAGATATAATCCAACCAGGAACAAGTTTCATATCAGGAAGTGTATATTCAAATGTAGAGGTTGTAGGATACAACCCTTCAAGAGGTATAGGAATAGTAAATCCAATAGCTCCAGGTGAGACTATAACAGTAAGTTACCAAGTACGTGTGATTTCTATTCCAAGTTCAAATCCAATAGTAAGTACTTCAAACATAAGATATAGGTATACAATAGATGCAAACAATCCTAATGGAGCTAGCAATAATTTAGTATCAAATTCTGTATCAACACAAGTTAATAGTGCAAACTTAGCATCATTTGGTACTTATATTAATAAGACTGTAGATAAGCAATATGCGAGAATGGGAGATATTTTAATCTACACTATAGTAGCTACAAATACAGGAAATACTGATGCCAACAATGTATTAGTATCAGATACAATACCAACAGGAACAACATATGTAGATAATAGTATAACTGTTACAGACCAAATGGGTAATTCAATAGACTTTGAGGCAACAAATCCTACAGATATAAAAATAAATGAATCAATAGCACAAGGAGGTACACTTAAAGTACGTTTTAAAGTTACAGTAGATTCAGGTACAGTACCGGTACCAAATCCTATGGAAAATAATGCAAGCATAAGTTATGACTATACAGTAAATCCAATGGAACCTAATGGGGTTCATACCGAATTGATATCTCTTCCAGTTTTGACGCAAGTGAATTTTGCAAATTTAACATCAGCAGGGAATTTTATAAAAGAGGTAGATAAAGAGTATGCAGATGTGGGAGATACATTAAACTATAAGCTAACAATTAGAAATACAGGCAACACTAGTGCTGATAGTGTAGTTATAACAGATATACTACCATTAGGAACGGTTCTTATAGAAGGAAGCGTAACAAGTAGTGTAGACATTAAGTCAGATAAATCTATGGCAAAAATAAATATAATAAATCCAATATATGGTTTAGATACAGTTATTATAAATTACCAAGTTCGTGTAGTAGAGTTACCTAAACAAAACCCAATACAAAATATTGCTATAATAGATTATAAATACACAGTAGATCCTGCAAATCCTAATTCAGTTAATGATGAGGGAACATCTAATGAAGCAGTAACACAGATAAATACTGCAGATTTGATTACTAGTTTTAACAAATCAGTAGATAATGAATATGCTATACTTGGGGATACCTTAAACTATACAATTAATTTAAGAAATACTGGAAACACACCGGCTACAAATGTAGTTATAAAGGATATACTACCTAGTGGAGCTAAACTTTTAGGACCTATAACTGTTACTGATAATGATGGTAATAGCATAAATTTCACAGGGGATATTCAGACTACGGGAATAAGATTAGAAGATCCGTTAGATCCAGTAGATAAACTTGGATTACCTATTATAACAGTAAAAATACCTGTAAAGATACAGTCAGATAAAGTACCATCACCTAATCTATTAGTAAACAGCGCTAGTATTAATTATAACTATACAGTAAATCCTGACGAATCAGATGGAACTAATGCTAGTGGGGAAAGTAATGAGGTATTAACCTTTATAATTTGTGAGGATAAGTATATAGATGAATGTTTACCATTTATTTTAGAAAATATTAAAGTACAAAATATTGATTTATCACAAAGTAATGTAGAGGCATCAGTAGTTAGCACACAACTAGATAAAAAAAATCTAGTTTATAAAAACTATGGTCCACCAACGATTAAAGTAGAAGGATACTATCTATATACCAATATTAATTTTAAATATTATATAACATATAATACATTTGGAGTAAAAATATTTAATGAATCTCGAGTAATTCCTGTATTCATACCAGTTGGAATGTCAAATAGTAATTTATATACTAATGTTACTATTACAGATTATAAATTATATATAGATGGATCTAGAGCAAGTTTTTACGCAAAATTAAATTTCAGAATATGTGTAAGTGATTAACTATAAGATTAATTGCATATGATAGAAAGTTAGACCTCAACAATACGAATTTGCATTGTTGAGGTCTTTATTTAAACTGAAATTAGGCAAGTAGAATAAATATGTAAAATGTATTCACAATGAAAATAGTGTAGTTTTATATATTAAAGTATGAGTATAAGGAATCAAAATTTTTACTGAAAAGCCTAGGATACTAAGTAGAAGCGAGGATAATTAACAATAGTTTTATCAACTAAAGAATGGAAAAAACATGCTCTAAGATTTCATTTAAAATATATAGAAACAAATGATAATTTAGAATAAGTAACAAGCGGTATAAGTAATAAATAAAATAATAAATTCCTAGTAGAGATTAATATAAATAATATTAATAAACAACTTACAAGTAACAATAAAATATATATTTTAAAATATATATTTCTTACAAAGTTCGACATAAAATAAATCATACATATTATATAATAAAGAAAAATACTAGTTATTAATAAGAATTTAATTTTATTAATAACTTAAAAGGGGAGAACAGATGTATAAAAATATAAAATTTTTTAGTTTAATTGAAGAAAGTTTTCTGTTATTAAGGAAAACTACAAAAAAAATATGGATAATAGGAGTAATAATTTCTGTATTGTCAGGATCACTTATATTTAATGAAACAGGATATGATAATGTTGTACCTCCTGAAGAAACTATAACATTAGATCAATTGGGTATTATAGAGTCTGTAATAATTTTATTTATTCTTCTTGGTATAATTCTAATAATATTAATATCAATTGCTTCGGTAGCGTATTACTTAGATAAATACATATATGAAATTTTTTATGATAAAAAAATAGATAGAGCACCATTAGGATTAGTTGTTAAGGTAAATAGTATTGTATTATTAAAAATGATGTTAGGATTTATGCTATTTATAGTTCCTGGAATCATAGTACTTTTTAAGTATGCACCACTAAATTATACATTATGTAAATATCCAAATCTATCATCTAAAGAAATATTAAATAAGACAAAAGATATGAGCAAGGGAATTAAATGGAAAATATTTATATTCAATATAGTTCTATTATTTATAGAAGTAATAATAATATCAGTAACATCACCAAATATGTATGTTGATGGTTATATTTGGATAGATATATTTACAAGTGTTTTAAACTTTATTGTATCAACAATTAAGATAGTTTTTGTTGAAATATTTTTTATTAATCTATTTATCTCTGTAGATAATATTAAATATCCAAATATTAAATGTAATTAAATAAAGATAAAATACTTATATAATTAAAGTTTCTTGAGAAACTAAAAAATATAAAAAGAGTGAACATATCGGAATTGATTATTCCTAATATGTTCACTCTTTTTTAGTTTTTAGATAGTAGATTTCATAAATTAGAAATTTACTATCTAAAAATACTAACTCTCTAACTAATGCTATTACTATAGATTCCTTAGCTATCCTACATTGATAGTTTTATTATAGGTTTTCTAAATCGAATTATATTTTCTCTTTTGGAAATAATAAAATATATATTTATTAAGGAGGACAATAAAATGCAAAAAGGCAATTTAAAATGTGATGCAACTAATTGTGCGCATAACATTGATTATAAATGTAAGGCAGGTGCCATACATGTAAGTGGACTTGGTGCAGTAGCTATAGAAGGAACTAGTTGTACAAGTTTTGTAGATAGAGATAGTAGTAGTTTTGTAAATAGTCTATCTGGAAATCCTAAAGAGAAAGAATCATTTTTTAATAGCTCTAATAACAGTTTTGTAAATAGTTTAGGTGATTTAACTACAAATCCATGTGACATAAAATGTGAAGCTCATAATTGTATGTATAATAAAAATAAAAAATGCTATGCAGATAATGTTGAAATAGATGCAGACAATGCATATTGTAATTCTTTTGATTATAGAGAACATGCTTAATAATATAACAATGCAAGTAAGAAAGAAAATATTGATTTATCAACAACTAAAATAGAAGATAGAGGTAGATAAGAAGGAATGGATGGTCATTCTTTTGAATAGAAATATCATATTATAATTAGTCTAGAGAAAAGTCATTAAAATCTATTTATTTGGATTTTAATGGCTTTAATTTAATTTTAAATATCTAATAAGTTTCTAATGATTACCATTACTGTCAGTAATAATTCACCCTATATTTGGAATTCAAGTTGCAAATATGATGCTTGAAAGTTTTGGTAGAGATGGTCTTATGAAATCTATCATTATGAATTCCATATTTGTAGTAGTTATATATGGAGGATATTTTATATTGACTTATCTTTGTAGTAAAAATATCATAAAAGAAGATTAGATTGCCCAAAAAATAAAGAATGTGTATATTCTTTATTTTTTGGGCAATCTATAATTAGATAATTAATTAAGTTTAATTATCTGCCAATACTGACTATAAAAAAACAAGATAATATCTTACCTTTTGGTAGTACCTTTGGAAGTATTGGTGGCTAGATATTTGAAAAAATATCATATTAAATATAATGAATCTACTAGATTCCTCATTCTATTAGAGAGCAATTAGCCCTAGTCTAATGCCCAAAGGTTAGAGCCGTAGCTAATTTGCAAACTATATTTAATAAAAGTCAAAAGAGGATAAGGATGTAATTACTATTACTCCTTGAAAAAGAGCACTGAATTTGAATGCTTAGGCTATCAAATCAGTGCTTTTTTTAATTATAACTTACACACAGGTATTTTGTTATAATTATATATATAAAGAGAGGAGTTGTTTATTAAATTGAATATACAATTATTTATAATGCCAATTACTCTAATCTTATTAGGGATATTATTAAATTTTAAAACCTTTCATAAGATAGGAGGAAATGGCTACGCTAGTCATTTTTCAAAGAAATCACAGGAGACTTGGTTATTTGCTCAACAAGTTGCACCAAAAATAATACTTAAAAATGGGCTTATTTTATTTTTAATTACTATTGTTTTTAGCATGTTTCATACTGTATTAAATATAAACATTAATAATCTGAAAGAAATTATCTATACTATAAATTTTATATTTTTAATAATAACATATGAGTTAATAGAATCAAAATTAAGAAAAAAATTTCCAAATTTATAAGGCTGAAAGACGACAAGTAGCTTAATCAAGCTTTAGTTATGATAATCAAAAATATAATAACAAAATAGATTATGATGATAAATTTATAATCACAGATTTAAATATTAAAACAATAATAAAATACATAAATAAAGTATTTAGTTAAATTCATTAAATAAGTATCAAATTAGTCAAAATAGGATTTTTATGATATTATTTATTAGTAAATATAGATATAGAATATAGATCAATATAAAGAGAGTAATGTGTAAAAATAAAATGACATAAAGGAATCTAATAAATGACAAAAACAAACTTTAAAGATTACAAACTAAGTAATGAAATATTAAAATCACTTAATATGCTAAACTACAAAACACCAACAAAGGTTCAGCAAGAAGTAATACCAGTAGCACTTCAAAATAAAGATGTACTAGTAAAATCACAAACAGGAAGTGGAAAAACAGCAACCTTTGCAATACCACTATGTGAACTAGTTGATTGGGAAGAAAATAAGCCCCAAGCATTAATACTTACCCCAACAAGAGAACTTGCAATACAAGTAAAAGAAGATATATTTAATATAGGGAGATTTAAAAGAATAAAAGTTCCAGCACTATATGGAAAATCATCTTTTGAAATGCAAGCAAAAGAACTAAAGCAAAAAACTCACATAGTAGTTGGAACACCAGGAAGAACAATAGACCATATTAAAGAAGGAAACTTTATAACAGATAATATAAAATACCTTGTACTAGATGAAGCTGATGAAATGCTTAGTATGGGTTTTTTAGATCAAGTAGAAGAAATAATATCAGCACTACCAACTAATCGTGTAACTATGTTATTTTCAGCAACCATGCCAGTAGATATAGATACTTTATCAAAAAAATACATGAAATCTCCTGTTACAATAGAAATTAAAGCAAAAACTCTAACAGTAGATAAAATACAACAAGATGGATATAAAATAGAGGAAACAGGAAAATTAAATCTATTAAAAGATATAACAATAATAGAAAACCCAGATAGCTGTGTGATTTTTTGTAATACTCAATCAAAAGTAGAAACTCTATACAAAGAACTAACAAAGCTAAAATATCCATGTGACAAAATTCATGGTGGTATGGAACAAGATGAGAGAATAAAGGTAATGAATAACTTTAAAAAAGGATACTTTAGATATTTAATAGCAACAGATGTAGCATCTAGAGGTATAGATATAGATAATATTACTCATGTAATAAATTACGATGTCCCAGTCTTAAGAGAAAATTATGTTCATAGAATAGGTAGAACGGGTCGTGCGGGTAAAGATGGTAAAGCTATTACATTTGTTATGAAATCGGATGAAAGACGTATTTTTGAAATAAACGCCTATACAGGTAAAGAGTTAACAATTAAGGCTAAACCTAGTAAAGGACTTGTTATGAGCTTAAAATCTGAGTTTGAAAAGAAATTAAATCAAAGCCAAGAAGTTAAGGAAGACAAGGGTGCAAATCTTAGTCAAGAAATTATGAAGTTGCATATAAATGCTGGTAAGAAAACTAAGATGAGACCTGTTGATATAGTTGGTACACTTTGCAGTATAGAAGGGATGACTGCACAGGATATTGGTGTTATAAATGTGCTTGATATATCTACTTACGTTGAAATATTAAACAATAAAGGTGAAATGGTACTAAAAGCATTACAAACAAAACATATAAAAGGTAGATTAAGAAAAGTGACTAAAACATATCAATAGAATTAATAGCTTATATAATAAACCGTATCATTTTAATATAAACGATACGGTTTATTTTTGATTAATATACAAATGATTGTATATTTGAATTGGTTAAACAAGCGCATACATTTAAAGTTTAGATAACCATTTTTAAAATTAGATTTTTATTTAGTTATTTAATTGCTATAAATAACCAATAATATATGCATTAAAACTTATTTAAGGTGGTGTTATACAATATGAGTAAAATAACTAGAAGAGGTTATGATGAAAATGATAAAAAATGGTTTTCAAATAAAGAACTTATAAAATTAAAAAAAGCCAAGGAAGAAGTTGAATGGCTAATAAATAGAGATTATAAAATAGATAATGTAGTAAACTTCGTATGTAATAGATATCAATTTTCAAATAGACAAAGAGATTGTATAAAAAGAATTGTATGTTCTGATGAAAAGAAAGAAAGAAGAAAAAATAAAGAGTTATCTATAGATAAGATAAGTGAAGGACCCATATATATAGATGGATTTAATACTATAATAACTATAGAAGTTGCTTTGTCAAAAGGGACATTAATCATAGGAAGCGATAAAAATATTAGAGATTTAGCTGGACTTAGGGGTACATATAAAATTATTGATAAAACAGTAGAGGCTTTAACAATAATAGGTAACTTTTTAGATAAAAATAACTGTGAGTCAGCAGTTTTTTATTTAGATGCTCCAGTATCTAATTCTGGAAATTTAAAGCATAAAATAATAGAAAGCTTCAAACAAAGAAAAGTAGATGTTAATGTAGAGCTGGTGAATAATCCAGATATTATTTTAGAAAAATTAGATAGAGTAATAAGTAGTGATTCTATAATAATTGATAAATGTATAAGTTATTTTAATATGACTAAATCTATAATAGAAGAATATATACAAGATGCTAATATTGTTAATTTAAATGATTAGTAAAATAAAAGATTTAAAAGGAAAATCAAGCTTTACAGATTACTGCAAAGCTTGATTTTTTTATTATTCAGCAAATGCTTTTACCTCTTCATAACACTTTAGATCTGTATAAAGCTCACCTTTATACGGATTTCGTTTTGTTTTTATTACTTTGTAAATCATATAAGCAAATAATGCTATATTAGCAAGAAGGGCAATTAAACTTACAATAAACAATGCATTTGGATTTTGTGTTGATTTAACAGCAAATTGTGAGTTATCAATAAATGCCGGGTACGTCATTGCAAACATACACCAAAGAGCAAGTGTTTGTGCACGATGTTGTAACCAAGCACCTTTCTTAAGCGTAAAGGCAGCTACAGTTGGTGCAATTAGTAATGCAATACCACAGTACCAAGCATGATCACCTAAACAGTTATAAGTATATGCAAAGTTCCAAAGATCATAAGCAATAATCCAGAACCAGCACATATCTGGCCATAACATATCTTGACTCTTATCTTTACTAATACAGATTCCTACCCAACCTGTTATAGTAATTATATTTAAGATTCCTGCAATACCATTTAAGTAGTTCCAAGAACCACTATACAATACTATTCCCTCAAATACTTCTTTTGTAAGTCCTAGTGAACCAATTTGGAAATCACGAGAAACAGCCTCAAGAATATTAATTGCAAGAATTAATGGTGGAAAATATAAAACCCATTTATGACTAGTAGCATCTTTTAAGTGACGTATTAGCCAAAAACCAACACATCCTGCTAAAGCAGAGTAAACCTTTGCATAGTGAAACCAGTCATTCACACTAGTACCGTAAGTGGTATTAGGCCATACAAATAATGTAAGGATGATTGGTAATATTATAAATAAAAAAACCCCACCCCATTTATAACGTCGTCCAATTTCATTTAATACAATTAATACAATGAATACCAAAAATAACATAAGCCAATTAGTAATTGGTTGTGATTCAAATAAAAACATAATGTTATCCCCCTTAGATATATAGTTATGAATCAAGATTATTGTAACACTTTTAGTTAGAAATCGAAACATATTTGGGATTTTTTGGTATTTACTAAAAAATACGAATTTTTAGATATTTATAATATTTATATTAAAATAAAAAAAGTCGCCTAATTAGCGACTCTTTTTATCTAGCTTTTAGATTTGAAATTAGAAAGAACTAAGTTTAATTCAAATTCCATTTTAGATTTAAGATTATAACTTCCCTCATAAAGACACCAGTCAAATATGGTACCTCTAGATATTCTCATAATTATCATAGTCAAATCTAATGAAGAAAGAGAACTATTAAGTTCACCATTTTTTAGTGAATCCTCTACAATAGATTTAACTTCTAATGCTATATAGCGGTCAGGTTTAGTAGAGTATTTTCCCTTTATTGAAAGTAAATTTTTATATATTTCGCTTACAAATACCCAGCCAAGCTCCTCCATCATATTAGCCCCTTCACCTAATAAAAATAATAATTTATCAAGATTTGAACAAAAACTTCTAGTTTTTAGTCTATCCATTACTAAAATATCAACTTGCTCATAGGCTGTATTAATTATTTCTGCTTTTGATTTGAAATGATGATAAAAAGCTCCTGTTGAAATTTCTGCAGCTTGGCAGATATCTTGTATTTTCACACTATCAAACCCATTTAACTTAAAAAGCTTCGTGGCTACTTGTGTAATTCTAAGTTTGGTTTTAATAGCTTGTTTTTGTCTATCAGTTAATTTTTCCATGCCAAGTACCTCTTTATATAACCGCAATGTTAATGCAGTAAATTATATGATTATTTAGTATATCATAAAAAAACTAACAAGTATACATTTACAAAATATGGTAAAGCATGGTATATTTTAATTACAGAATGAGATTCGGTGAATTTCATTCTGGCTTAATTGTTATCAAATTAACAAGAAAGTAATATACTAAATATTTGATAATACAAAAAATATTAAGGGGGAGAGTTATGGAAAAATATAAAGTTATTGAGATAAAGGAAAGCGTTTTTGAAAATAATGATAAACAAGCAGATTTGCTTAGAGAAAAATTAAAGAAAGATAATACTTTTTTATTAAATTTAATGTCTTCTCCAGGTTCAGGTAAGACTACAACAGTTTTAAGAACTATCGAGACATTAAAAGATGAAATGAAAATAGGGGTTATGGAAGCTGATATAGATTCAGATGTTGATGCTAATACTGTTTCAAAAACAGGTGCAAAAGTAATACAGCTACATACAGGAGGCATGTGTCATTTAGATGCAGATATGACAAAGCAAGGTTTATTAGAACTTGAAACAGAAGATTTAGACTTTGTAATATTAGAAAATGTGGGAAACTTAGTATGTCCAGCAGAATTTGATACTGGCTCTTCAAAAAATGCCATGATACTTAGCATACCAGAAGGCCATGATAAACCGCTTAAATACCCATTAATATTTTCAATAGTAGATGTTGTTTTAATAAATAAAATTGATGCAATAGAGTATTTTGACTTTGATGTAGAATTGGTTAAAGAATACATTAAAAAAATAAATCCAAATATACAAGTTATAACAATATCAGCAAAAACTGGTCAAGGTATAGATGAATGGGCAAATTGGATAAGAAAAGAAGTAAAAGCTTGGAATAATTAATATAATATAAAAACTAAAATTTTTAGGGGGATTATTATGGCAGTTAAAGAAAAGGTTCTTCAGTTTGCAAATCAAGTTAGTGGAAAGAAACCAGGGTCTAGAGGGTACTTTGGTGAAAATGATGCACGTTATAAAATTTTAGAGCCAGTTGTAACAGATGAAATGGCAGAAGTTTTACTTTGTATGAAGATTAGGCAAAAAACAACAGCTGAAAAAGTAGCACCTTTATGTGGAAAAAGTGTTGATAGATGTAGTGAGTTGTTATTAGAATTATCAGAAATAGGTGTAGTTTTTGTTAATGAAATAGATGGTGTAGATACTTTCTGGTATGAAACGTGGGTACCAGGAATTATGGAAATGATGGTTAATAATAAAGAACAAGCTAAAAAATATCCTCAAATTCCTAAGGCATTTCATGATTATGGTGTGGAAAACGGACCAAAATCTACAGGAAGTTTTCCTCCAGGTGTAGGACTTATGCGTGTTATTCCAATAGAAACTGCAATAGATGGTGAAACAAGAAGAGCATCATACGAAGAAATATCAAAATATTTAAATGAAAATGATAAATTCTCAGTATCAGATTGTTCATGTCGTACAGCAAGAGAAAGTATGGGTGAAGGATGTGGACATTTAAAAGAGGATATGTGTATTCAATTAGGTCATGCAGCTGAATATTACATAAGAACAGGAAGAGGTAGAGAAATAACTAGAGAAGAAGCTTTTGAAATAATAAAGAGAGCAGAAGAAAATGGATTAATGCATCAAATACCAAATCTAGATGGTTCAGGAAAAACTCATGCCATATGCAATTGTTGTGGATGTTCTTGTTTAGCACTAAAGGGAGCAAATATGTTTGCAAATACGGATATGGTACGTTCTAATTATGTATCAAAAGTAAATAAAGATAAATGTGTTGCCTGTGGTGAGTGTGTTATAAACTGTCCAACTAATGCTTTAAAGTTAGGTCAAAAACTATGTTCTAGCAAACCTATTGTAGATAAAATCGAAAGAAAAGAGACTCCAAGAAACACTAATTGGGGACCAGATAAATGGAATGAGGATTATAGAACTAATAGAGAGGATGTTGTAGAAAGTGGAACAAGTCCATGTAAAACTGCATGTCCTGCACATATAGCTGTTCAAGGATACATTAAACTCGCTTCACAAGGAAGATACAAAGAAGCTTTAGAACTTATAAAAAAAGAAAATCCATTTCCAGCTATATGTGGACGTATTTGTCCTAGAAAGTGTGAATCAGCATGTACAAGAGGAGATATAGATTCACCACTTGCAATAGATGAAATCAAGAAGTTTATAGCTGAACAAGATTTAAAAGAGGAGCATAGATTTATTCCTAAAAAGAGACATGAGTATGGTAAGAAGATTGCTGTAATAGGTGGTGGACCTGCTGGACTTTCATGTGCTTATTATTTATCAATAGATGGGTACAAAGTAACAGTGTTTGAAAAACAAGAAGTTCTTGGGGGTATGCTAACTTTAGGAATTCCTTCTTTCAGATTAGAAAAAGAAGTAGTTAATGCAGAAATAGATATATTAAGACAAATGGGAGTAGAGTTTAAAACAGGTGTAGATGTAGGTAAGGATATTACCTTAGATGAGTTAAGAAATGAAGGATATAAAGCTTTCTATTTAGCAATCGGTGCACAATCTGGTAGAAAATTAAACATAGAAGGTGAAGATGCAAAAGGTGTTATCCCAGGAATAGAATTTGTACGTGATGTAAATTTAGGAAAAGATATAAAATTAAATGGAAAAGTAGTCGTTATTGGTGGTGGTAATGTTGCTATAGATGTTGCAAGAAATGCAACAAGAGTAGGAGCAGATAGTGTAGATATGTATTGTTTAGAAAATCGTGAACAAATGCCTGCACTAGAAGAGGAAATAGAAGAAGCTTTAGAAGAAGAAATAACAATCAATAACTCTTGGGGACCAAATAAAATAATTATAGAAGATGGAAAAGTAGTAGGAGTAGAGTTTAAAAAATGTATTTCTGTATTTGATGAAAATAAAAGATTCTCTCCAAAGTTTGATGAAACCGATTTAAAAGTAGTAGATGCTGATTATGTTTTAATTTCAGTAGGTCAAAGCATTGAATGGGGCAACTTACTTAAAGGCAGCAAGGTAGAGTTAAATCCTAACAATACAATAAAAGCTGATGGATTTACTTATCAAACAAATGAGCCTGATATATTTGCTGGAGGAGATTCATATACAGGTCCTAGATTTGCAATAGATGCCATAGCTGCAGGAAAAGAAGGAGCTATATCAATTCATCGTTTTGTTCAACCAGGACAAAGTTTAGTAAATGGACGTGATAGAAAAGATTATCATGAATTTGATAAGGAAAGCTTACAACTTGAAGGATACGACAATATGCCAAGACAAAAAGCAGCTCATAAATCGGATTTAAATACAAAAGAATCTTTCAAAGATATGCGTCTTACTTTTACAGAAGAACAAATGAAAAAAGAAACAGAAAGATGTTTAGGATGTGGAGCTACTGTTGTAGATGAATATATGTGTGTAGGTTGTGGTCAATGTACTACAAAATGTAAGTTTGATGCCATATCACTTGTTAGAAAATATGATGCAGAAGGTGTAGCTTATGAAGATCTTAAACCAGCAATAGTTAAAAATGTTATAAGAAGAAAAGGTAGAATGTTAGGTAAGAAAGTTAAAGATGTATTTGCAAAATAAAAAAAAAAAATAATAATAATAATAATAATAATAATATGAGGTGTATTATGGGAATTTTATATGAAAAAATGACTTTTGGAGGATGGGCAATATTCCTATTTGTACTATTAGCATTGATGGCATTTAACGAACTTGGAAGATCAACAAAATGGGCAGGTATTCTATTGTTTTTAATAGTACCTACAGTTTTAACTATTTATGTTTGGCCAACTACAGCAGCACCAGGTAATGAATATGGAACTGGAACTTGGTTTAACTGGGTGAAAACTTATTCGGCACTTGCAGGATGTATTTGGTTTATGGCTCTTAGGTATATTCCATCATTACAAAAGAAAAAATGGGCATTGGCTCTTCCAGCAATTATTTTAGCATTAAATATACTTGAAGCTGCTATTAGAGATTTTCAGATATTTTCTTATGGATTGGCTAATGGTGGAGTTGTAGACAATCTTTGGACTATATCTGGACCTTGGAATATTATGAATGGTATAGCAGGAATATTAAATATAATTACAATTTGTGGTTGGTGTGGAATATTTATATCAAAAGATAAAACAAAGGATATGATATGGCCAGATATGATATGGGCATGGATTATAGCTTATGATTTATGGAACTTTGCTTATACTTATAACTGTATATCAGATCATTCACTTTATTGTGGTGCAGCTTTATTACTTTCATGTACTATACCAACTTTCTTTATAAAAAGAGGGGCTTGGCTACAACATCGTGCTCAAACATTGGCTCTTTGGATTATGTTTGTTATGACTGTCCCACAATTTGCTGATAGAATAGCACCAGTTGCTACAACACATAACAAGAGTGCTTTCTTTGTAGTAAGTTTGATATCTTTAATTGCAAATGCAGCTTTAGCAATTTATCAATTTAATAAAATAAGAAAAAATAGACTTAATCCAATAAAGGATGAAATTTACACAGATACTAATGCTTATAGAAATGTGGTTTTAGAAAATAAGTAGATTTAAAATAAGTAGGTGAAAATAATGCACGAACTAGGGGTAGTTATAGAAGTTGTAAAAACCGTAGAAAAAGTAGCCTTAGAAAATAATTTAACAAAAGTAGATAGCGTGGTATTACAGATAGGTGAGTTATCTTCTATGATACCTAAATATGTAGAAAGTTGTTTTCCAGTAGCAGTATATAATACAAGTTTAAAAGACACGAAGCTAAAAATAGAAGTTATACCTGCAAATGGTGTGTGTAAAATTTGTAATAAAGTATTTAATGTAAAAGAAAATAATGGCCAATGTATTTATTGTAACAGTAAGAGTTGGGATTTACTCAGTGGAAAAGGGTTTATGATTAAGGAAATAATAGCCTATTAAATAAGAATGTAGTTATTAAGTATAAAAAACTTAGTAACTACATTTTTTTATAAAAATATATAAAGTAAATATTGAGAATAGGATCCCAACAATGTTTTTTCTGAAAGCAATTATGTTTGTAATAAAGTATAGGTTTTGTTATGATGTATGTTAATAAAGTAAAAAAATCCCACAAAGTATTAGTGTACGAGGTATTCTTCTATAATTGTGAGGTTTAGTAGGTGTATCTAGATAAGTTATAGTCTAGATACACCTACATAGAGGGGATTAAGAGAATATTAGTATTAGCTAATATTCTTTGGTTAAAATGGAGTAGAGTTAGAATACATTGTAGTATCGTAATTACTACAATAGTATTCTTAACAACAATATTATATAGGATTAATAAGGGGGTAAAATTATGATAGAAAGTATAAAGAAAAGAGCTTATGAAATAGAAAATGAATTAGGAAAAGAAATAGAAGAAGTATGTGATTTTATATTTAACAATCCAGAGCTAGGAAATGAAGAATATATATCATCTAAATATTTAGTTGATAAAATGAAAGAATATGGATTTGATACAATTTATCCATACTGTAATATGGATACTGCTTTTAGAGCAGAACTAGGAAATACTAATGGTCCTACTATAGCATTTTTAGCAGAGTATGATGCCTTACCTGGATATGGAGAAAATAAAGAACCAGCTCATGCTTGTGGTCATAACTGGATTGCAGCATCAACACTAGGAGCATGTATGGTACTTAGTAAGCTAAAAGAAAAGTTTAAAGGAAAAATTGTATTAATAGGAACACCAGCTGAAGAAAGTACAGGAGGAAAATGTGATTTAGTTAAGGGTGGAGCTTTTGATGATATTGATGTATGTTATCAGATGCATATAGAAGCTTTTAACAATATAAATTGCAAGGCTTTGGCAATGGATTCAATAGAGTTTACATTTAAAGGAGTAGCAGCACATGCAGCTAGCCATCCTCATATGGGAGTTAATGCATTAGATGCAGTACAACTTACTTTTGCAGGAATCAATGCACTAAGACAACATGTAAAATCAGATGTTAGAATACACGGTATAGTTTCAGATGGAGGAGAAGCAGCAAATATAGTTCCAGAAAAAGCATCTTGTAAATTTTATATAAGAGCTAGTGAAAGAAGTTATTTAAATGAAGTAACTAAAAAAGTTATAAATTGCGCAAAAGGTGCAGAGTTAATGACAGGTGCTAAGCTAACTTATAGAAATTTTGAAAATCCTTTTGACAATATAATAAACAACAAGGTACTTCAAGATATAACAAAGAATAATTTAATTGAGGTAGGTATAACGGATATATTAGAAGGGAAAGATGGTCCAGTAGGTTCTACTGATATAGGCAATGTAAGTCAAGTTTGTCCTACTATGTATACAGAAATAGCCCTAGATATAAATCCGATGGTATATGTTCATGAAAAAGAGTTTTTAAATTATGCAAACTCTGAGGAAGCTTATGATAAACTTCACAAGTCAGTAAAAGCAATGGTTGGATGCGCTTTAGAAATTTATTTAGAAGATAGATTACTTGATGAAATTAAGAAAAATCATTTGAATATATAGGAGTTGTTTATTCTATATTGTAGACAAGATTTTAAGTGTGAAAAAAATTAAATTTAATATAATTATGATTTTAAGGTAAGTTTTTCAGTTAAGCTGATTTACTTACCTTTTTTCGCGGAGTGAGTTTTAAGTTTATAGCATCTTCCTTCACTGAAAGTCTAAAATTCAGGATTTAACGTTTCGTCAGATTGATATAAACATAAAACTATTTCCTCAAATATTTAATTAAAAAGATTTTAATAAGACTATTGTTGGGTATGAGATGTAATCTTAGTAAATTGATTTGGTAAAAAAATAAATATATGATAATATAGAACTAATTATAACATTGGTAAAAAATGGAATCGATGTTATTTTAAATTTAAATGTATACTACTCAATTACACGTATCAAAAGATTGATAATAATGCATTGACAATAAGTATTATTTGGAGGGAAAATGAAAAAAAGTATATTAATGATAACTCCTGAAAATAAGGAGATTAATAGATTTAGAAAAAGGCAGGTAAATAACTTTATACAAATAACGATGCCATATTTAGCAGCATTTGTTGATGAGAGTAAATATGAAATTACTTTAATAGATGAGTACAATCAAAAAATACTTTTTAAAAAGTTTTATGATTTAGTTGTAATCACAGTTAATACTTCAAATGCACCACATTGCTATAATATCGCAAAGATATTTAAAGATAAAGGAAGCACTATTGTATTTGGAGGACCTCATACAACTCTCTTACTAGATGAAGTAAAAGAACATTGTGATGTAGTAATTATTGGAGAAGCTGAAGAGAGTTGGCCAAAATTTTTAAATGATTTTTACAGTGGAACTTATAATAGTGAATATAGATGCTTAAAAACTCCAACATTAGAAGGAATACCAATCCCAAGAAGGGATTTAATAAAAGGAAGATGGTTTACTAAAGGCGCAGTTTTTGCTACAAGAGGATGTCCCTATAGTTGTTCTTATTGTAATCTAAAGCAAATATACGAAGATTCTTTTAGAAAAAGACCTATACAGGAAGTAATAGAAGATGTTAAAAATTGCAAAAGTAAGTTTTTTGTTTTTTGGGATGATAATTTTTTCGGAGATATTGAGTATGCAAAAGAGTTATTAAAAGAACTTAGAAAATTAAATAAAAAATGGGCAGCTCAAGTTACTTTAGAAAGATGCAAGGATGATGAGTTGTTAAAATTAGCAAAAATAGCAGGATGTGTTTATTTCTTTGTTGGATTAGAATCTTTTTCAAAAGAAACTTTACAAACTGTAAACAAGGGGTTAAATGATGTAGATAAATATAAAGAGCTAATAGATTCTGTTCATAAATATGGAATTTGTATACAAGCAGGGATAATATTTGGATTTGATACGGATACAAAAGAAGTATTTAAAACAACCTTAGATCGATGTAATTACCTAGGAATTGATGGTGTTACAGTTAGCATATTAACTCCACTTCCCAAAACACCACTATATTATCAATTAAAGAAAGAAGGTAGATTATTAACCGATGATTGGTCTTATTATAACGGTAAAACTAGAGTTGCTTTTAGACCTAAAAATATGAGTTCAGAGGAATTATTTGATGGATATATGTGGTTTAGAAGAAATTTTTATTCTTTAAAATCAATATCTACTAGATTGAGAAAATCAAAAGCTAATGTTTTATATAATTTAATAGTTAATTTAGGATACAAAATTTCAATAAGATAAAGATAATAGTAACTATAACATATTATGCATACCTAAGCTTATAGTATAACTAAAGATTAATAATATTGATAAATAGACAACTACGAAATTTATAGGTTAAAGGATAATCCATAATAAGAAAAATATTATTATGGATTATTTTATATTTGACAAAAGAGTTAAATAGGATTAATATAATAATACAATTAATTGAGCTAAATTAAATTTTAAAAAATTAAAAAGAGGTTTATAATGGATAAATATGAGAAAATAAAATTAGATAATCAATTATGTTTTTCATTATATGCAGCTTCAAGAGAAGTAATAAAAACGTATAAGCCACATTTAGATAAATATGGTCTTACATACACTCAATATATCGCTATGTTAGTTGTATGGGAGCATGAAAAGATAACAGTAAAGGAAATGGGGAAAAAACTACATTTAGACTCTGGAACTCTTACTCCTGTATTAAAAAAGCTGTATTCAATGGAATTGATAGATAAATATAGAGATAAAAATGATGATAGAGTTGTTATTGTCGAAGTTACTGAAAAGGGAAAAAATATGAAGGATGAAATTATTGAGGTTCCAGAGAAAATGTATTGTAAGTTTAGTAAAAATATTGAAGATGCTATTGAACTAAAGAGATTATTAGATAACTTATTAGTAACATTTAAATAAGAATTTGTTAAGCGTATAGTTTAACAAATTCTATAATTTTAAAACAATCAATTGAGTTAAATTAAATTTATTAAAATCAAAATCAGCAAATTAAAGAGAGGAAATAAAAAATATGAAATTTTATGATTTTTCAGCAAAGAAAATGAATGGACAAGAAGTTAAGATGAATACTTTTAAGGATAAGGTTGTATTGGTAGTCAATACAGCAAGCAAATGTGGACTAACACCACAATTTTCTGAATTAGAAGAATTAAATAAGAAATATAAAGAAAAAGGTTTAGAAATTTTAGGTTTTCCTTGTAATCAATTTGCAAATCAAGATAAAGGAAGTAATGAAGAAATACAAGAGTTTTGCTCCTTAAATTATGGAGTTACATTCAATATGTTCCAAAAGATTGATGTAAATGGAGAAAATGCGCATCCATTATACAAGTTCTTGAAAAATGAGAAAAAAGGGTTATTAAGTAAAGAGATTAAATGGAACTTTACAAAATTCCTCATTGATTCAAAAGGCAATATAGTTAAAAGGTATGGACCTACAGTAAAGCCATTAAAAATAGAAGAGGATATTAAAAAGTTACTTTAACATATAGAGATTTTAAGTTAATATAACTATTACTTTTCTAGGTAAGTTTATCAGTTAAACTGATTTACTTACCTTTTTTAGCATGTAAATAGAAAGTATGATATCATAAAATAAAATACAGATTATGGAGAAAATTGATATGTACAAAGAAAATATTTTAGTAGTAGAAGACGATGTAGATATAAATAACTTAATAACAAAAACACTAGAAAAACATGATTATAAAGTAACACAAGCATTTTCAGGCAGTGAAGCATTATTACAATTATCCATATCAGAATTTAAATTAATATTACTAGATTTAATGCTGCCAGGTATGAGCGGAGAAGATATAATAAATAAAACTAGAGAGAAAAAAGAAATACCTATAATAGTAATTTCAGCAAAAACATCATTGCAAGATAAAGTAAATGTATTAAATATAGGAGCGGATGACTACATAATTAAACCTTTTGAGTTAGAAGAAGTAATAGCTAGAGTAAACTCACTACTTAGAAGGTATAAAAAATATGAAATAAATACACCATCAAATGAAGTATATAAATTTAAAAATATTATGTTAGAAGAAGAAACAAGAAAAGTAAAAGTTAAAGAAAAAGAGATACATTTAACTGGATATGAATTTGATATATTAAGCATTTTAATTAAACATCCAAATAGAGTATATTCAAGGGAATCACTATATGAACAAGTATGGAAAAATGGATACTATGGAGAAGATAACTCTGTAAATGTACATATTAGTAATATTAGAAAGAAAATCAAATCAGTATCAGATGATGAGGATTATATAAAAACTGTATGGGGAATAGGATTTAAATTAAATAATAATTGATAAAAATCTTTAAACTTTCTTTAAACTTTCTTGAATATTTATTAAAAATTTTCTTATATCATAGTTATTGTAGGTAATTTAAATATTAAGTAAAAATGCTAAATAAGAAAGGGGAAAGAGATGAAGGAAGTTATAAAAACATATAATCTATCTAAAAAATATGGAGATTTTAATGCTTTATTAAATGTAAATATTAATGTAGAACAAGGGGATATATATGGATTAGTAGGCAATAATGGAGCAGGTAAAACTACGCTACTTAAAATATTAGCAGGTCAATCACATGCAAGTAGTGGTAGCTTTGAGATATTATCAATTTCAGATGAAAAAGAATTAAATGAGGTTAGAAAACATACAGGGGTTATTATTGAAACACCTAGTTTTTATCCTAATCTTACAGTTGAAAAAAACTTAGAGTATTATCGTATACAAAGAGGAATACCAGGAAAAGATGTGGTTTATAAAGCTCTTGAACTTGTAAATTTAACTTATGATAAAAAGAAAAAGTTTAGTCAGCTATCTCTTGGTATGAAGCAACGATTAGGATTAGCACTTGCAATTATGACAGAGCCAGAGTTATTAATTCTAGATGAACCAATTAATGGTTTAGATCCATCAGGGATAATTGAAATTAGAAACTTACTATTAAAATTGAATAAAGAAAAAAATATTACTATAGTAATATCAAGTCATATACTTTTAGAATTATCAAATATTGCAACTTGTTATGGATTTTTAAATAAGGGAAAACTAATCAAAGAAATAACTGCAAAAGACCTTAATAAAAAATGTAAAAGCTACTTAGAAATTAAAGTTACAAATGATAGCAAGTTAACTGCATTATTAGAAGAAAAACTAGGCTATAAAGAATATAAGGTTTTACCTAGCGAAGTAATACAAATATTTGATAAAAATAGAAATCCTCAAGACATAAGTGAGCTTATAATTAAAAATGGAATAGGTTTAATAGTTCCAGTAAAAGAGTGATTATGATTTGGAATTCTCAAGAAGGATTTATAAGATGTTTTATAGTTGGAATTATAGGAATATTGATTTTTTATATATTAGGATTAGTAATGTTTAATAAAAAAGAAATAAAATAGATAAAGGTGGACGTGTAGATGATAGGATTGATTTTAGTAGCTTTATTAATAACAAGTGTGTATTTTTCTACACGCTTTTTCTTGCTTTCTAGAAGTATTAATAATGTGACCAAGGATTTTAAGTATATCTCTAAAAATGTAAATAGTAATCGTAAATTTAAACTAAATTATCCAGAAAAGCATCTAGAACAACTATTATTAGAAATAAATAAATATTTAGAAGATACACAAATATATAAACAAAAATATATAAAAAGAGAAGAAGAAATTAGAAAAGAAATTGAAAATATATCTCATGATTTAAGGACACCATTAACTTCTATTAGAGGTTATTTAGAATTAATAAAGGATGAAGATATTATAGATAAGGAAAAGAAAGAATATATTTATATTATAGAAAAAAGAGCTAAGGTTCTTCAAAATTTAATTCAAGATTTTTATGATTTAAGTAGGCTTGAAAATAATGATTATAATTTTAGTATGGAAATAATAGATATTAATAAAGAATTAAAAGAACAAATACTTATGTTTTATAACGACTTTGATAAGAAAAATATTGATGTTGATATAAAGTTAAAAGAAAATCCAATGCTTGTATATTTAGATAAAAATGCTATTGAACGAGTATTTCATAATTTAATTCAAAATGCGACTAAGTATAGTAAGAGCAAGTTTTGTATGTTATTAAATAGCAAAAATGGTGAAATTATAATAGAATTTAAAAATGATGTACAAGATATGAACCGTCAAGATTTAGATTTACTGTTTAATAGATTTTATATGAAGGATAGTTCCAGAAGTAAAGATAGTTCTGGACTAGGACTTACCATAACTAAATTTTTAATTGAGTCTATGAATGGTAAAATTAATATTGAGTTAGATAATGAGTGGATTACATTTAGAATAAAATTTTTAGTTAGTAAATAAATTTATTTGTTATGCTTAGAAATTATTTATATAATTAATACACGATAGAAATATCGTGTATTTTTTTATGTTAAAAAATCTTAATAAATAAATTTAAATATAATTGCAACAATACATTAACCTAAGTTGTATTTATATTTACAAGGAGGTTCTACTATGGTTAATTTTGAAGAAGTATATAATCGGCAAATTGATACAGTATTTAAAATATGTGTACTGTATCTTAAAAAAATAGATGATGCAGAAGAAGCCACACAAGATACTTTTATTAAATATATGAAGTATAATCCAGAATTTGAAAATATTAAACATGAGAAAAATTGGTTCATAAAAACAGCATCAAACATATGTAAAAACATCTTAAAAAGCTATTGGTTTAAGAAAATAGTATGCTCAGAGGATTTATCTCATTTTTATCAAGAAGAAAAAGATTATGATATTTTACAAGAAATATTAGAATTACCTCATAAATACAAAATGAGTATTTATCTTTTTTATTATGAAGGATACAGCACAGAAGAGATTGCTCAAATATTAGATACAAAGCCATCTACTGTACGCTCAAACCTACATAGAGGTAGGAAGTTGCTAAAAATTAGTCTAGGGAGTGATTATATCAATGAAGGATAATGAGATAAAAAAAGTATTTGATAAAATAAAATTAAATGATTCAATGAAATCTCGTATTTTAGAAAATGTGTATAATGAGCTTAATACTAATGAAAAAAGTCAAAAAAATAAGTTGAATGTTGTATATTTAAAGCATAGAAAATCATTAACTACATTAGCAGCAAGTTTAGTACTTATATTTGGATTATTTCTATACAATGAAAATAAGTTAAACAATTTACAAAATCTATCAAGATCAAGTAAGCCTTTAAATAAATCAGTTTCAAGAAGCAGAGGAAATATTAAAGACAATGAATTTGATATTAATATCTTAAAAGATAATACTGTAAAAGTAGAAATTAAAAATGATAAAAATGGCAAAATTTTTAAAGAAATAACAGATAAAAAATCTATAAAAAATTTATTAGAGCTTTTACAAAAATCTAAAGAAAAAGATTTAAGCTCACAAAATTATAATGACTTTAAAAATACAGGAAAGATTATAACTTTAAGTTTTGTAACAAAAGATAATTTAATAAGTTATATAAAAATCAATTTAGATTTAAATATTGCTTGTATAAATGAAAAATACTATAATGTATTACCTGAAATGATAAAAATTATAAATAAATAATTAAAAATATAATACAATTTAAATTTGCTGCAACATTTTACAATTTTAAATTGTATTTATATATGAAAGAACAACAAACAAATAAAATATAATAAGTGGGAGGAATATATTATGAAAAAGAAAATTATAGCATTATTAACAGTTGGATTAATTTCTATAAGTGGAGTTCTTATATTTGCAAATAATAAATCATCGATAGGTAAAAATAATTTAGATTCGAATAAAGAAAATGTAGATTTATCAAAAGTCAAAGATATAGCAATAAGGGGACTAATTAAATCTATAAGTGTAGATAAAGAAGTAACATCTATAAAAGTAGAAGGAAATTTAGAAAAAGATACTAGGTATGATATAGCAAATATTCTTGTAGATAAAGATACTATAATTAATAAAGGAGATTCAAATTCTAATCTTAAAATTTCAGATTTAAAAATAGGGCAAAAGATAGAAGTTGTATTTCAAGGGCCAGAAGGAAGATCTTATCCTGTAACAGCTAATGCATATAGTATAAATATCATTAATGAATAAATTTTAAAATATAAGTTGAGTAAGAGTAGTTATTATGAATACTCTTACTCAATTTTTTTACAAAATATAAATTTAATAAGAACCATTGTCTAATTTTTACATATGATATATAGAACAATATTTATATCAGAAAAAGGAGAATTAACAATGGAGAGAAATTATTGGCAAGAATACTGGGATAATTATTGTAAGTTTATGGCTGTATACCTTACAGAACTACAAAATGCATATCCAGATGCAGATATTAAAAACGAATACGTAGAGGTTGCTAACTTATTTGAGCCTGCTATGCCTCTTGAATATTATGAGAATTTTGATGAATATGAAGATATTGATAATGATCCAGAAAGAGAGAATGATCCACCTATTGGTGTGCAATCTATTGCTCCTTTTATATTCCCTGGTGGAGGTCAACAATCACCTACGCCTTTCATATCACCTGGTGGAGGTAAATTTACTATAAATAACTGTAGAAGAATGGCAATAGTTAGAATAGAAATGAGAAGAGGATTCACCCCTTCTAGCTTCTTTATGGTAGTTGATAGAGCTGATAATAGAAGTATTCAAGGGTTTAGAATAGCTTGTGAATCAGGTAGAATTAGATTTGTACCAATGGCTGTAGAATATAGAAATATTAATTTTATAGAATGTGCATTTTAGATTAAAAATAATAAGAGGTATCCAAGTAACACTTGAGATACCTCTTATTATTTTTAATCTAACATAAAATTCATTAAAAGGAATTGATGTTAATATTTATAATGTTAATATAATTTAAATTAGTAAAAATACATTTATAAATTTTATTTATGTATTTTTTATTTTATATTGACACATATAAACAAAACTGATTTAATTATACTTATTAAAATACTTTTAAAAAGTGTTTTAATAAGTATAATTAAGGAGGAAAACTTAAGTGGCAAACTCAGAAACTATAAAAAGTATAAATACTAAAACAGTTCGTAAAATACTAAATGAAAACGAATCTATAAGTAAGACCGACATAGCTAAATATACAGGTTTGAGCTTTCCAACTGTTAGCACAGTAATAGAGTCCTTAATTGAAACAAATGAAGTAGTCGAAGTTGGGTTTAAAGACTCTCTAGGAGGAAGATGTGCAAAAAAATATAGCTTAAATCCAATGTATGCATGTTCATTACTTTTATATTTAGAAGGAAGAAAAATAAATTGGATAGTAAATGATTTTTGCATGAAAAAGATAGATTCTGAAATTGTAAATATAAGTGGATGTATATTAGAAGAAATAGATAATATAGTATCTTTAGTAAAGTCCCGTTACTCTCAATTGGCAAGTATAATTATTGGAATAGCAAGTAATGTTAAAGACGGAAAACTTACATCCAAAATAGAATATAGTGAACTACAAGGTATAGATATAATTAAGTATTTTTCAGATAAATATAGTATTCCTGTAGATATAGAAAATGACATGAATATTGCCATCAAAGGATATTGGGAAAGACATAACAATAAAAATATAGAATCAGTAGTTAATATATATATGGGTGATAATGGAATTGGTTCTAGTATGATTTTAGGAGGACATGTATGGAAAGGTTCATCTAATTTTGCTGGTGAACTACACTATCTTCCTATATGTGATAACAATATAAAATATTGTACAAATGGATTTGAGGGAGTTAATATGGTTGAGTATTATGGCAAAATAGTTCAATCATACATCGCATTAATAAATCCAAGCTTAGTTGTTATATATAATAATTCCTATATATCAGATAAATTAGAGGAAATAAAAAATTATTGCAAAAACATAATTCCCGAAGAAGTAATGCCAAATATTATAATATCAAATGAATTTATTAAGGATTATGAATATGGGTTAAGTAAAATGGCTATTAATTTACTAAATTATTAATATAATGGGGGTATATTTTTTATGAAATTTAAACATATAGTATTTGATGTGGATGGAACTTTAATAGATTCAGAAACGGCAGTCTTAAAATCTTTACAAAAAACGTTACAAGAAGAAGGTATAAAAAAAAGTTTAGAGGAATTGAAATTTGCTTTAGGGATACCAGGAAGAGATGCTTTATTAATTCTTAAAATAAATGATTTAGAAAGAGTAGAAGAAAAATGGATGAAAAATGTAACAATATACGCTGATGAAATAACACTTTTTGACGGAGTAAAACAAGTTATACAAGAGTTAAAATCTAAGAATTTTAAGTTAGGTATTATAACCTCTAAGACTAAGGAGGAATATAACACAGACTTTATAAAATTTAATATTCATTCATACTTTGACTTAGTTATTTGTGCAGATGATACTATAAAACATAAACCTGATGGAGAGCCTATGGAGAAATATATTGAAATTACAGGTGCAAGTAAAGAGGAAATTATATACATAGGGGATTCTATTTATGATATGCAATGTTCCAAAAACGCAGGGATTAACTCAGCGTTAGCATTATGGGGAGCACATAATCCAGAAAAAATAGAGTCTAATTATAAGTTAAAATATCCTAAAGATATATTAGACATTATAAATAAATCTGCTAATTAGAATATTAAATATACTTATCTAATCCTTCTTTCTTATATGTATTTGATAAATGTACTTAATAAGTATACTAGAAGTTTTTTTACTTTATAATAAACGCTTCGTAGAGTCACACTCTACGGAGCGTTTATTGTTTAGCCAATGGAAATAGTATAAATTTATAAATATATTTATTCAAATATTATAATAGTATTAATAATAGATAGGAGATTAATTATGGATAGATTAAGAAAAAAAGAATTATTGCAACAATACAAAGAAATAAAGCCAGAGATGGGTGTATATATGTTTAAGTCTAAAAAAACAAATACGGTTTATTTAGGTTGTGATAAAAATATAAAAGCGACTATAAATGGGGATAGATTTAAATTAAATTTAAATAGTCATAGGTGTAAAAAATTACAAAAAGATTGGAATGAAAATAAAGAAGAAAATTTTGAGATAAGAATAGTAGAGGTACTTCCCTATGATAAAGATGAAAGTAAAGTTGATTATAGTGAAGATTTAGAAATATTAAGAGAAATGTGTAAAGATAGATTCACAGAAGAGAATGTTGAGGAAATATAATGCTATTAGTTCAAGATATCCAAATAAAAGGTGTACTTTAGAAAAGCTTCTAAAGTACACCTTTTATTGTTATTTATATATTAATATCTGGGTGTTCATACTATAGAATAAATTATAAAGAAGTATGTAGGTAAAATTTTACAATTTTGTATTTGTTGTTTATTATATAGTTAGACAATAGAAATAAAACTAAAATAGAAAATATTTCAAATGGTATAAATTAAATGGAGATTAGTATGTTAAATATAGTAATATGTGAAGATGAAATAGAACAACAAGAAATACTAAAAGATTACTTAGAACAAATATTAAATGAAATAAATAGTAAATATGAAATATTAATTTTTAATTCTGGGAAAGAACTTTTTAAAAATTATCCTGACAATATAGATATATTTTTGCTAGATATACAAATGGATGGGTTAAATGGAATGGAAGTAGCGAGAAAAATAAGGCAAATTGATAAAAAAGAAGTAGAAATTATCTTTACAACCTCGCTTATAGAATATATTCAAGAAGGCTATGAAGTAAGGGCATATAGATATCTTTTAAAGCCTATAAAATTAGAAGATCTTAAAAAACATATTATTTTATGTATTGAAGAATTAACTAAAAATAAAGAAAGCTATATTGCTGTAAATGAAAAAAACAATACTTGTAAAGTTAAGATTTCAGAAATTACTTATATAGAAATTCAAAAAAGAGAAATGACAATACATACTATAAACGAAGACTATACTATAAATTCGAGTATGTCCAAATTAGAAAATGAACTTAGTAAATATAATTTTTATAGATGCCACAAAAGTTTTATGGTTAATATAGACTTTATTAAAAATATAAAACAATACATAGCGATTCTAGATAATAAAGAAGAAGTACCCATAAGTCGATATAGATTTAAAGAAACCAAATCTAGGTTTTTAAGTTCCCTTGGGAGAATTTTATAATGGAGCGTTTAATTTTAGAAATAATTTGGAGAATAAATGATATTATCTATATAGCTATGTTTTATTTTATGATTAATAAAATATATGATAGAAAAAAGATTGCTACTAAATTTAACTACATATTAATATTTATTTTAGTAATATTAATATACACAACTAAACAAATACGTTTTTCATATGGAATATTATATACTTGTCAAGGATTACTACTTACACTATTATGTAAAAAAGTATTTGAAATTTCTTTGAAACATGCTTTTGTTTTTGGAATGTGCTTTTCATTTGGATATGGGATATTAATTGACATAATAGGGTATTTAGTATTATTGATGGAAGTAAATTATACTCCTATAAGCAATATACTTTATGTATATATATCTTTAAATGCTATATTAATTTTATTAATTAAATATATAGATAAAATTATAAAATTTAATTTGAATATCAAGTACTATATTTACATTGTATTTACGATTGTTACAAATATATTGTGTATATTATCTTTAATAAGGACAAATAAGTATATTGAGGATATATACTATTTTATAGAAAAAAATAATATAAATACATATATAGATAAGAATAATTATATATCACTTAATCTTATGCCTTTTTTAGAATTTACAAAACACTCAATTGTAGTTTCTATAATATTTTGTAATATATTTTTGATTGTCATAATAAATAAGATAATTAAAAATATGAAATGTGAAACTGAAATGAAAGCTTTAAATGATAAATTGGACATGCAGTATAATCATTATTTAAGTATTCAAGAATCTCAAGTGAAAGTAAGAAAATTATATCATGATATAAATAATCATATGGCATGCATTAGGAAAATTCAAAATAAGGATGTAAATGAATATATAGATAGTATTAATGAGGAATTAAAAGATTATAAAGACACCTTTAATACCGAAAATATGATACTAGATATTATTTTGAATGAAAAAAAATATCTATGTGATGCAAATAATATAAAATTATTTTGCGATATAAACTTTTCAAAATGTGACTTTATAGAAATGATAGACGTATCATCTATTTTTTCAAATATTTTAGATAATGCAATAGAAGCTTGTAAAAAAGTTGAAGATAATAGATATATAAATATTAGAGGAACAATAGTCAAAGATTATTATATTATAAAATGTGAAAATAGTAAGGATAAAAAGATACATATTAAAAATAAGAAAATAATTACTAGTAAGAAAGATAAGTTTTTACATGGATTAGGGCTAAGAAATATAAAATCTTCTTTAAATAAATATAATGGAGATTTAGAAATTATAGACGAAGAAAGTAAGTTTATAATAAATATTTACATACCACTGGATTAAAATTAAATATAATTCATGCTAGTTGGAACAAAAATAATACCACTTGTGCTAACTATATTGATTAAAAAAAATGAGAGTGTTATCTTTTAAATGCAAGAGAGCACTCTCATTTTTTAGCATAAGGAGGTATTAGTAAGAGTATGTTTGAGTTTAAATTAGCCTTAAAGTATTTAATGAGGAATAAGAAAGAATCTGTTTTAATAATAGCTTGTATAGTTGTTGCAATAACTCTTATATTGGGAGTTGATATTGGTTCAAATAGTATACAGCTAAATCAAATAGACATGGCTAGAGAAATTGCAGGTTATTATGATGGTACATTAAAAACTAATAGTAAAGGAAATATTGAAAAATTAAAGCAAATAAATGGAGTTTACAATGTAAATACAGTTAAAGATTTAGGAGAATTCATTCCAAAAGATGGATTAATATCTAAGCTTTATACATATAATGAAAATTACCTAAAAGCACTTAATTATAAACTCGTGTCAGGAAGACTTCCTAAGAATGAAGGGGAAATAGTCGTAGATAAAAAAATATTTGAAAAATCTAATGAAGGTAATATTTTAAATAAAAGTATCTATGCCACAAACAAAATAGATTACAAGGCAAATGGCGAAGAAAAAATTTATAGTAAAAAAAATAAATATAAAGTAGTCGGAGTTATAAGTAAAGAAGAACAGTATTATACAACTGGAAATGAAGAAGCAATGGGAGGAGCAGAGCTATTCACTTTTGTTAAGATTAATGAAAGCTCAATACCTAAGGATTTACTAAATTATGATACAGTATTTAACTTAAAAGGAGTTAATCCAGAAAATATAGATGTAAAGTTCTCAAAATTAAGAGAAGATTACAATCCAAAATTAGATAGTAGTGTAGATATTAGACAAGATACTAGAAGTGGTATATCTAGTAATGAGTATCTAGACTCAACACTTAGACATTTCAAAGATCAACAAGATAATAATCAAGTGCAGTCTAAAATATTTGTTATAGTTATAGCTGCATTTACAATAGTAAATTTTTTTAACATAATCCTTACAAAGCTTATAACACAAATAGGGTATTTAAGAGTTATTGGAATGTCTAATAAAAAGGTAATTAAGTTTTATTTAATTCAAATCGCTATATTATTTTCAGTAGGTTCAATGATAGGATTTATAAGTTCTATTATATTTGCAAGATATGCTATGAGTACAATCGTAACCTTAAAGATGTTTGATATAAGTGATTTTAGTAAAATTAAATTAAACATTCCATACTTTATTGTTTTTAAGGCTTTAGCAATAGTTTTATTTATACTATTGATTACAGTGATTATTCCTGTTTTAAAATCACTAAGAAAATATCCAATAGACATTATAAATAACACAGATAAAATAAGATACAAAACAAAATATAATAAAAAAATTACCAAAACTCTTTTAAAGAATAACTTGCTTAGAAATAAGATAAAAACTTTAGTTTCTATAGTAGTAATATCTTTTAGTGGGATTATGGTTATAGATGGATTTGACACTAACTTAAATTATATTCATAAGCAAATAGATCAATATTCATCATATTCACCTCACAAATACAACTATTTTATAAAACCTGATTTTAATGCTACTGAGAGTATAGAAAAAGTAAGTGATACAGATATTTCAAAAATTAAAAGTATAGATGGAGTAAAAGACTTAAAAGTACAAAACGATGCTAGAGGAATTTTAATAACAGAAAAAGGCAAAGTAAGTAAAATTTATATGGATGAGTATGGAGATACAGGTAGTAGTTTAAATACCCAAGATGTTGACTTTGTAATTGAAGGCATGAAAGATATAGATAAATTAAATGAGTTTGTAAAAGAAGGAGATATTAAAAGTTTAAATGATTCAACAGGTGATTATATAAATATTGCTGTATGTAATAATTTTTATTATATAAAGGATGCAATTTATAAACCTGTTGTAAAAGATTTGAAATTAGGAGATATACTTAATTTTAAAATAAAAACTACTAATACTGATGGAAATTATTATCATAAAGACTTAAAATTTAGGGTTAGTGTAATTTTAGATGATGATTACAGTAGAAAGAGCGAAACAAACTTTGTTGACCCTATAGTATTAATGAACTTTGATAATTTCAATAAAATAACAAATGGATTTTATAATCAAGAAGTATTTTTTAATTCTAAAGAAAAAAGTTATAAAACTGTAAGCAACCTTTTAGAAAACATAAAAGAAAAGAATAAGTATCTATATATTTACAATGGTCAAGATCATAAGCTGGAGTTTAGAATTACTTTTCCTATTATAATATCCTTATTGGTATTTGTTTCAGCATTATTCAATATGTATATGACTATTAGTTTAAATATAAGTAATAATTTAAGAGAATTTTCTATATTGAGAGCAATAGGATTAAATAAAAAATCACTTAAAAAATTAGTAATTTGGGAATCTATAACCTATGCTTTACTTGGGAGCTTACTTGCTACTATTGTTATTGCAATAAAACAACTTAAATATATCAAATATGTCAAAGAAGTATTTATAAATCACATTGGAATGGATATAAAAATAAAATCAATATATATGCCTCCAAAAGAAGCAATTATATTTATGGTAATAATAATTTTATTTGCTTTTTTAGTAGGATATATAAAAGCAAAATCAATAGACAAAATAAATATAATTGATGGAATAAATGAAAATTAGTATAGGTTATGGAGGATTAAAAATGAAAAAAAGTATAAGAGTTAATAATATAAAAAAGATATATGGAAAAGGTGAAAATGCAGTTAAAGCCATTGATGGAATCACCTTAGAAATAGAGAGCGGAAAGTTTACTGCAATAGTTGGAGAAAGTGGTAGTGGAAAAAGTACACTCCTACATTGTATGGCAGGGCTTGATAAGCCTACTGAAGGAAATGTATATTTAGAAAATCAAGATATATATAAATTAAATGATGATAAACTCTCTAAAATTAGAGTTGAAGAGTTTGGATTTGTTTTTCAAAGCTTTAATTTAATACCCGTAGTAAATGTATATGAAAATATAGTTTTGCCTGTTTCAATAAATCACAATAAAATAGATAAGAACTATATTGACGATATTATCAAAAAGTTAGGACTAGAAAATCAAATAAAAAAATTTCCAAATGAATTATCTGGAGGGCAACAACAAAGGGTTGCAATAGCAAGAGCTTTATCAAATAAGCCTTCTATAATATTTGCAGATGAACCAACTGGAAATTTAGATAGTAAAACTAGTAAAGAAGTTATGAATATGCTTTGTATGAGTGTAAAGGAATTTAATCAAACCTTAGTTATGATAACTCATAATGATGATATAGCCAATATGGCAGATACAGTTATAACTATTAAGGATGGTAAAGTATTAAGTAATACTTTAATATAAAAATAATGTGTAATTTATAAAAAAAGGAGATTAAATATTTAATCTCCTTTTTTATTATATAGTTATATAAAATTAAATACAAAATAGTTTTTGGCATTTGACAATAACTTTAAAAATTGCTAACATATTATTAGCATATGCTAATAATAAAACTTAGGAGATGATTCTATGGATAATTGTAAAACATGTCCATCAGGTTCAACTTGTACAAAAGATAAGTCAAGTTGTGCAGTTGAAAACAACCCATTAAACAACATTAAAAATGTAATTGGCGTAATGAGTGGAAAAGGAGGAGTAGGTAAATCATCTATATCCACTTTAATATCAAAAGGATTAATCAAAAAAGGTTATAGTGTAGGAATATTAGATGCAGATATAACTGGACCAAGTATTCCTAGATTATTAGGAGTTAACAAACAAAGAGCAGTTGCAGTAGAACAAGGATTATTACCCATTATAAATAAAGATGGAATCAAAGTTATGTCTTTAAACCTATTAACAGACAATGAAAATGATCCAGTGATATGGAGAGGACCTATGATATCTGGAGTAGTAAAACAATTCTGGACAGATGTTGTATGGGGAGAATTAGACTACTTACTTATAGATATGCCCCCGGGAACAGGTGATGTAGCATTAACGGTTATGCAGTCAATACCTTTAAATGGAATTGTAATGGTATCCGTTCCTCAAGATATGGTATCTATGATAGTATCAAAAGCTGTTAATATGGCAAGGCAAATGAATATAGATATTTTAGGAGTTATTGAAAATATGAGTTACATTACTTGTGAGGACTGTGGCAAGAAAATTAAACTATTTAATGGAGACAGTACCAATAAGTTTTTAAGTGAAATGAATTTAAATTTATTAGGAGAGCTTCCTATGCTAAGTAGTATAAGCAACTTAGGACAAGAAAATCAAAATGATAAAAATTTAGAAGAAGCTTTTGAACCAATTGTAAATAACATAATTGAAAAATCACAAAAAATATTATAAAAATATAATTTAGGAGAAGTAAGTTATGAAAATAGCAGTTGCTTGTGAGAGAAATATTGTAAGTGAACATTTTGGGCATTGTGAAGGATTTGATATATATGAAGTAGAAAATAAAAATATTTTAAAGAAAGAGTATATACAAAATCCAGGACATAGACCGGGATATTTGCCAGTATTTCTAAAAGAACTTAATGTAGATATTATAATTTCTGGTGGAATGGGATCGACAGCACAAGAATTATTTGGACAAAATAATATAGAGGTAATTGTAGGAACTTTGGGGCTAAGTGATGAAGTAGTTCAAAAATACATAAATGGAGAAATAACATCAACAAGAAGTATTTGTATAGAACATGCACATGAAGGTCATTGCAATGGGCAGATAAATGAATGAAACTATTGAGTATATAAAAAAGTTATTCAAAAAAAAGGGATATAAATTTACCATACAAAAGAAAACAATATTAGAGGTTTTACTAGAAAATAAAGAACATAAAAATGCAAAGCAAATTCATGATAAAGTAAAAAATCAAAATATTGGAATTACTACAGTTTATAGAACTTTAAACCTATTTACAGAGTTAGACATAGTCAAAGAGATAAATATCAGTGGAACAAGTTACTATGAGATTAAAATATTTAGTAAAAATCCATTTCATATACACTTTAAATGTTTTAAATGTAATAGTATAATTGATATAAATAATAAAGATATTAATCTTAATTGTTTAGACTTAAAACAAAAAGTAGAATCAGTAAGTAACTTAGATATTTATGATATAAATATAATGTTTACAGGACTATGTAAAAGCTGTAAGGAGGAGTTTTTGTGGCAAGACCAACAAAAGTTAGAACAGTAGATTTTTTCCCAGAAGATACATACTTTACACCCGTAGGAAAGCAACAATGTAAGTTAAAAGAGATAAATTTAAAATTAGAAGAGCTAGAGGCAATGAGACTTAAGGATATAGAATCACTTAGTCAAGAAGAATGTGCGAAAAAAATGAATGTTTCTAGACAAACCTTCCAAAATATAATTGATACAGCAAGACAAAAAGTTGCAATTGCTTTAACTCAAGGTCATGCTATACGTATTGATGGAGGCAATTATAGAGCAAAATTTTGCAAATTTAAATGTTTTGACTGTGGAAATGAGTATGAAATAAAGTATACACAAGATAAGGAAAAATGTCCTTCTTGTGGGTCTGATAAGGTTATTTGTAGCAAAAAAGCAAATATATGTACTAAATGGTGCAATAAAAGTGAATAATTATATGTATTGTTAAGTTGAAAACACATTGATATTTTGGGTCAATGTGTTTTATTTTGTTTAGATATGTAATTTAATATAAAGTACAGAGTTCGACATAAAATATATTAAATGAAATATTAACTCAAAATAATTACAAATTAACTATTGCATACTCTGGAACTGAAGCTCTTATGCACTTGGAAAAAACAGAGTTTGATATGATTATTTTAGATCTAATGCTTCCTGGGGTAAATGGAGAATCTATTCTAGATAAAATTAGAAAAAATAGTAGTGTTCCAGTAATAATAATATCGGCAAAGGATGAAATTAGCTTAAAATCAAAGTTACTAAAATTAGGCGCAGATGATTATATAACTAAACCATTTGATAATGATGAAGTAGTGGCTAGGGTAATAACAAATCTTAGAAGACACAATAGCTATAATAATGAACTAAAAAAGCTTATATATAAAGATATTACCTTAGATAAAAAATCTAAAAAAGTAAATGTAGGTTCTAAAAATTTGTCTCTTACAAACAAAGAGTATCAAATATTAGAACTAATGTTATCAAATCAAAATAAAGTATTTTCAAAAGCGAATTTATTCGAAACTATATGGAATGAAGAGTATGTATATGATGATAATACAATAAATGTACACATTAGTAAGATAAGAAATAAACTAAAAAATATAAATAAGAATGAAGAATATATAGAAACTATTTGGGGTATGGGATATAGATTATTATAACAATTAAGATTTTTTTAAGATTTAAATTAAGATTTTCTTTATGTTTACTATCTACAATAGTTAATAAAGGAGATGATATTATGCAAAAACACGTTTTAAAAACTAAAAGCTTATCTAAAGAGTATAAGAAAATAGTAGCTTTAGAAAATATTAATATATCCATAAAAAAAGGGGATATATATGGACTTATTGGAGAAAATGGAGCAGGAAAAACTACTTTAACAAGACTCATAACAGGACTTATTTATCAAACTAATGGGGAAATTGAGTTATTTGAAGAAATGGAAGCATCAAAACTATCAAAACAAAGAAGACGTATAGGTTGTATAATTGAAAGTCCAGTTTTATATGAAGACATGACCGCAAAACAAAATCTAGAAATAATAAGGGTACAAAGGGGAATACCAGGTAAAGGTTGTATAGATGAAGTATTAAATCTTGTAAATTTACCTGATACCAAAAGTAAAAAAGTAAAGGATTTTTCACTTGGCATGAAACAACGTTTAGCACTAGCAATTGCTTTATTAGGAGATCCTGAATTTTTAATATTAGATGAACCTATAAATGGACTTGATCCAATTGGAATTATCGAATTTAGAGAATTGATAAAAAAACTTAATAGAGAAAAGAAAATAACAATTTTAATTTCTAGTCATATTTTAAGTGAATTGCATCAGTTAGCAACTTACTATGGAATTATTCATAAAGGTAAGCTTATAGAAGAAATATCTTTAGAAGAACTAAATGAAAGATGTAAAAAACACATTAATTTAGAAGTTGATGATTCTTCTAAAGCATCTATTATTTTAGAAAATAATCTTAAAATAAAAAACTTTTCTGTTTTACCTAATAATGTAATTAAAATATATGATTATTTAGATAGAGTAAAGCTAATCTCAAATGAACTGGTTTCAAACGGAGTTGGTATAGAAAGAATTAATACTCAGGGAGACGGTTTGGAAGAATACTTTACTAGGTTAATAGGGGGTAATAGAAATGTTTAATTTACTAAAAGCAGACTTATTAAAGCTAAAATATTCGAAAGGTAAAAGGATTACAGTTATTAGTGTAGTTATTTTATTTTTAATTTACTTATTATTAGGAGACTCATCATTTGTATATAGTGGTCAATTATATCCATTAGGTAACAGTATAGGATTTGTATCTAATTGTTATAGGGATGTTAACAATCCTTTAGCCGGTGAAATAATACGAACAGCTATGGCTTATACAGTTTTTATTTGGATAGTAATATTAATTTTTTCAGCTTCTTTTTTTACTAAAGAATACTCAGAAAATACCATAAAGTTAAGTATTGCATACGGTGAAAGTAGATTTAAGTTATACTTATCTAAAGCTATAATAATATTGGGATATTCATTTTTACTTTATTATCTATTTAGCTTAAGTATATTTGCGCATGCTTGTATAACTTTAAAGTTTATACCCACTATATCTGAAATTTTAATTTTACTAAAATTGCTTACTCTTAATTTTATGGTTATGGTAGTATTTATTTTAATAACTTTAACACTAATTATGATATTTAGAAATACTGGATTAGTAAATACAATTATATGTTGTTTTATATTTTCAGGGGCTTTGATATACATGGCATTTTGGGAAAAATTTAATGAACAGTCATTTTTAATCAAAGTATTTTTAAAAGTAAATCCCATATATTATTGGGCTACAATATGTTCTTATAATTTAAACAATAATATTATATTACAAACATTAACTTATTTTGGTATAAGTATTGTTGTACTAGCACTAGTTACATATTTAATATTAAAAAAACAAGAAATAAAATAATCAATGGGAGGAATAAAATGATAGTGTCAATACTTTTTAATATACTTTTAATAATTGTAGTTATTATTTTATTCCTAGATAATATATCTATAAAAAAACAAATTAAAAATATTATATACTTTCTAGACAATATTGAAAATGATAAAACTAGAGTTAAGTTACAGGTTAATTTAAAATACAAATACATAGAAGAATTATCACAAAAAATTAATTATTTGATAAAAAGACAATCAACAATAATAGCAAATACAAAAGAACAAGAAAACAAACTAAAAGTATTTATAGTAAGTATTTCTCATGATTTAAGAACTCCACTAACTTCAATAAAAGGATATATCCAATTATTAGAAAAAGAAATTTCTGAGACTAAAAAAAGAAATTATATAAGTATAGTAAAAAAGAAAATTCAAATATTAAATGATTTAATTAATGATTTTTTCACTATGTCTTTGTATGATTCTAATGAATATAAATTAAATTTAGAAAAAATTAATATAACTAAGCTATTAACAGAAGTTTTAATGGATAATTATAATAACTTTAAGCGTAAAAGTATTAATCCATTAATTCAAATGAAAGAAGAAGATATATATATTATTGGAGATAAGATTGCTTGTGAGCGAATAATAAATAATTTAATATCAAATGCTATAAAATATACCACAAATAGTATAATTGTGGAATTAACACGAAATGATAACTACTGTTTTATTAATATAAGTAATGAATGTAGCGGAATTAGTGATAAAGATTTAGAAAAAATGTCTGATCGATTTTTTAGAGTTGATAAGTCAAGAAGTAGTGAAGGTTCAGGAATTGGACTTTATATAGTTAAGGTGCTTATAGAAAGGCTTGGTTGGGAATTTTTAATTGAAAAAAATGATGATATTTTAACTGTAAAAATGATAATACCAATACAAAAATTTTAGAAAATTATAAAGTAATTTAACTATTTAAATATACGAAAACTCATATACAAGTTATATGAGTTTTTTATATGCGTAAAAATAAATATATACAATATTGAGTAAAAAACGTTGACTATATACAACGTTGTGCATATAATTATCTTAATAAGAAATATTTAACTATAAACTAAGGAGAATATTATGGTAAAACTAATCATTTTATATTACTTAAATATAAAATCAACTCATGGCTATGAAATACAAAAATTCATTCAAGCTACAGGACTAGATGTTTGGGCAAAAGTTAAATCAGGTTCAATATACTACGCCTTAAGCAAGATGGAGAAAAATGGAGAAGTAGAACTATACAAAGAAGAAACTATTGGATCTAAAGTTAGAAAAATATATAAAATAACTGAAAAGGGAAAGCTTGAACTTAAAAATACTATAATACAAGAGCTAGATAAACCACTTATGCCAATAGGTACAGATAAGTTCATAATACCAATAACATTTAATAGACTAGATAAAAATGAAGCTATAGAAATAATAAATAAGCACATAAAAAATCTTGAAGAAACCTTAGAGTATTGGGAATACTGGAAAGATATAAAAATAAATGAATCAACTCTACAGGTTGAAAAGATAGCATTTGAAATGACTATAAATGGAATTAAAGATTCTATAAGATGGCATAAAGCTATAATAGATGAATATGATGAGTATGTAAAATACAGTCAAAATCAAGAAATAATGATTAAAAATATTGATTTTGGAGAAGTTCAAGAGCATAAAAATAATGAGATTAAAACTGATAAAAAAAGAATTGAAGAGCTTAGAGAAATAATTTTAAACAATCCAGAAAAGTCAAAAGAAGCTCTTGAAGAATTGATGAATTTAATGAGTCAAGGCAAATAAAATGTAGTTGTAAACTACATTTTTATTTAAAGTATATATACAATATTGTATATAAAACATTTAATATAAAATGGAGGGTATATTATGGGCACAATTTTAGAAATAAACTCACTTAGAAAAACTTTTAAAGAGAAAACAGTAGTAAATGGATTAAGTTTTAAAGTTAATGAGGGGGAGATTTTAGGATTTTTAGGTCCTAATGGAGCAGGTAAAAGTACAACTATAAGTATGATTACAACTATATTAGATTTTAATGAAGGAAAGGTGTTATTTGAAGGAAGAGAAGTAAATTCAGATGATAATGATTTTAAAAAATTATTAGGGTATGTCCCTCAAGATATAGCTTTATTTAATGATTTAACTGCTTATGAAAATGTTAAGTTTTTTGGATCTCTTTATGGATTAAAAGGAAGTTATTTAAATAATAGAGTGAATGAAACTTTAGAGTTAGTAGGTTTATATTATAGAAAAGATGATTATCCAGATTCATTTTCAGGAGGTATGAAAAGAAGACTTAATATAGCATGTTCAATAGTTCATAAACCTAAAATTTTGATAATGGATGAACCAACAGTAGGTATAGACTCACAATCAAGAAATAATATACTGGAAGTGGTAAAGAGTTTAAGAGATGAAGGAACTACAATAATATATACATCTCATTATATGGAAGAAGTAGAAGCTATATGTACTAGACTTATTGTTTTAGACAATGGACAGATAGTAGAATCTGGATATAAAGAAGAAATTAAGACAAAGTATCGTAGCAAAGGATTAAACAATTTAGAAGAAATATTTTTATATATTACAGGAAAAGAATTAAGAGATTAGGGGGGAGATTATGAATGAATTTAAAGTATTACTTAGACTAGGTATGAAAAAAAGAATAAAGGACTCCTTTTTAATAGGCTATGGAGTTACTTTTCCATTAATGTTAATTATTATATTAGGGTACATGGCAACTAACTATTATTCTAAGGAAGGTGGAATAACATCATATTACTACTACTCAATGGTAACTATTCCTTTTTGCACTTTTTTATCTTCAATAACTCTTATATATGTTGCTAGAGAAGAAAGCTTAAATAAGTGCGGAGAAAGATTTATTATAGCTCCTATTAGTAAAACTTCTATAGTTTTATCAAAAATAATTCCAGCAACAAGTGCTATATCTGTATATAATCTAATTTTACTTTTAGTATGTAACCTAATATTTAAAGTGGATTATAGAGGAAGGTTTCTAGAGATATATGTACTTATAATAAGTTTAGGTTTTATGTCATCAGCCTTTGGAACTTTTATTGGATTTTGTAGTAAAGATTTTATGTCTATAAAAAATATTGTAAGTACACCTATTTTAATAATGGCTGTTGTTGGGGGAAGCTTTTTTCCTATAGGTTCACTTGGAAATATTTTTGAAATGATAAGTTATATATCACCACTTACATGGGTAAATAGGGGGATTTTTATGATGTTAAATGACAATATAATAAATGTTTATATGATTTCTTTATTTATAATACTTGGTTTAGGTATGTTATTTACAATAGTATCCATAAAAGCTTTTAAAAAGGAGGCATTTATATAATGATATCATTACTAGTAGCTAAGAATGAGTTTATAAGAAGTTTAAAAAATAAAAAGAAATTAGTTTTAACCTTTTTATTACCCTTATTATCCATAATTGTGGCTATAGGAATTAACAATATGATGAAGCCATCTATTAATATTGGAGTAATAGAAAATCAATATGTTAATAAAGAAGCTAAGGTAAAAATGAACGGTGTGGATAGAGTAAATTTAAGTAGGGCAAATAAAAATACCATTAATACAGATATGATTTTAGCTAAATACTTAGGGGTAGTCGAGTTTAAAAAAGGTAATGATTTTAAGGTATACTGCCTAGATACAAATATGAAAATAGAGATTGAAAAAGCTGTATCTGAAGTTATTAATAGTGGTAATGTTGATAAAACTAAAGGACTATTAAATATTTTAGATGAAGGAAGTTTGAGTGCATCTCAAAGAGGGAGTGGGTTTATATTTATTACTTTAATTATAACTTGTACTATGTCAGCTTCAATTATGTTAAAAGATAAGGGAGATAGAATATTACTTAGATATTTAACAACACCTAATAAGTTATCTGGATATATATTAGGTAATTACATTTATAATCTTATAAATACTATTATTCAAATTTTAGTATCCTCAGTATTTATATATATATTAAAAATAGATATGGAAATAACTATAAGTCAATTTATTGTTTTAGGGATTGTAACAGCTATTATAGCTTCTAGTATATCTATATTATTTACAGTAATATCAAATAGTGAGTTACAAGCAAGTTTATTAGCTTCATCAATAGCTTTAGTAATGGCACTTTTTGCGGGAGCTTTTTTACCAATAGAAAAAATGCCTAATATATTGAAACTTATAAGTAATATTTCTCCTATAAAGTGGATTATAGGACTTACTTCCTCTATGGAAAAAGGTATTGTTTATGGAAATAATTTGGCTGTAATAATTCTTATTATAATACTTTCTAGTTTTATAGTATTTATATCTAGTAAAGTGGGTGAAAAGAAATTGAAATATTAACTTATATAAATTCACACAAAATACTACTATAATTTTATAGTAGTATTTTAAATTTTAAGAAAATTATCTTAATTTAGTATATAATAAAGACATATTTAAATTTCTAAGGTTGGTGTGAGGATGGGTATATTAGTTAAAGAAATGCTTGATGCAGAGTTTTTTAAAGAATACAAAATTTTAGCAGGCAAAGATGGTTTAAACAACCAAATTCAAGGGGTAGCTATACTTGACTCAGAAGACGGATTTCATTGGTCAAGAGAGAAAGAGTTCGTAATTAGTTCAGGATATATTTTTATGAAAAATCCAAATCTATTTGAAGAATATATCAACTCCAAACACTTCAAAGGAACAGCCTGCTTTGGAATTAAAGTAGGAAGGTTTTTAAAAGAAATACCTAAAAATATTATTGAACAATTTAATAAACACAAAATACCTTTAATAGATATTCCATACAAAGATTCGTGGATGGATATAATGAATGCCTTAAATGTTACAGTAATGAATAAAAATATAAATCGATTTAATATTAAAGAAATAAATTCTAATAAGTCTTTAGATTTATCCTATCAAGTTAGAAAAATTAATAAAATTTTAAATGCTGTTGAATATGAAATGAATTTTTCTGCAATGCTTTATGATTTATCAAATAATAAAGCTTATTATAGTTCAAATAAATTTAAAGAAGTATCTAAGGATTTAAATATAGAAGACTTTTGGAAACCTTCCTTTGACTATAGTAAAGAGATTTTATGCAAAGATATAAAAATGTCAAGATATAGGTTCTATGATAGCAAATATGAAGCTCCATTTAGTTGGATAACAGTCCCTATAACTATAGATAACAAAATTAAAGCATATTTTGTTGTTATTGAGGCTACAGGTCTTATTGACTATTTTGACCAATTTTCTTTAAGAATAGGATTTTTATTAATACAAGAATTATATGAACAAATTTTTGTTAAACAACTTATGGAAGATAGTCAATTTAAAAAATTTATAGAAAATATTTTAAATGATAATCTAAAAGACAAAGACAGTATAATAAATATAGCTAATGATCTAAATATTAGTATAAATGATAAATTTTACACTATCGTAATGAATCAAACCAATGAGAAAGTTATCTTGTCAGGATTAAGAGAGACTTTTAAAAATTGTACAAGAAATTCTTTTGGATTTGAAGATTATAAAATGTCATTTATAGAAGATAATAGTTGTTTATTTTTAATTAAAGAAAATAGTGGATTTTCAGAAAAACAAAATATTAAGCTTATAAAAGAGAAGTTATCTAATTTAAAGAAGCGCTTAGAATTAGACATATATAATCTAGAACTAAGTTTTGGTATATCAGATATTCCAGACTTTATTTATGAAACAAAGAAAAGTTATCAAAGAGCAGAGAAAGCTATTAGTATCGGAAAACTTTTATATCCTAAAGAAGAGTTTTGTTCTTATTCAAACTTAGGAGCTTTTGCTTGGATGGATATAAAAGATGATGAAGTTAATATTATGCTAAGAGATATAAGCGTTTTATTAGAGGATGAGAAGTATAAAGAATATATACATACACTAAAAGTGTATTTAGAATGTAAGATGAACTTTAGTCTTACAGCTAAAAATTTATATGTACATATAAATACTGTTCGAAAAAGAATAGAGGATATTACTTATTTACTAAAAATAGATTTAGAAGATCCTATGAATAGGTTGAAATTAGAAATTTTGCTAAAGTTATTTTACTAGACAAGAAAATAAATAAATTATTATAAGATATTCGTAATAGATACGGATATCTTATTTTTTTATAAATATAATGAATATAGCATGAAAAAAATTTCTTAATCATTATAGAAAAGTGAAAATTTATTCATTTATATAATATTTATCAAATATAAGGAAAGTATTTGCGTTGATGTAGGTTTTATTTAGCTGATAATATTAATTTAAGGAAAATGATAATAAATTAAAGAGGTGTTTAAATGTCTGAAATATTAAACAAAGCTAAAGATATTGAAGGATATGTAATTAATTTAAGACGAGAATTTCATAAGTATCCTGAATTAAGTGGAAGAGAATTTAAAACTCAAGAAATGGTTATTAAAGAGCTTGAAAATATGGGAATACCTTATAAAAAAGTAGGAAATACATCAGTGGTAGCTATATTAAATGGAAAAAAAGAAGGTAAAACTATAGCCTTAAGAGCAGATATGGATGCACTTCCTATAATAGAAGAATCTGGTGTTGAATTTTCATCAAAAACACATGGATTAATGCATGCTTGTGGTCATGATGCCCACACTGCAATGCTTCTTGGATCAGCAAAAGTACTTTCTAAAATGAAAGATGAGATAAATGGAAATATTAAATTCTTTTTCCAAGAAGGAGAAGAAACTTTTACAGGAGCAAAAGAAATTATAAAAGATGGAGGAATGAATGGAGTAGATGCTTGCTTTGGACTACATTGTATGCCTGATCTTGAAACTGGATATGTAAATATTGATTCAGGATATAAAATGTCAGGGTGTGATACTATTTATGTAAAATTTGAAGGAGTATCAGGTCATGGATCTTCTCCACACCTTGCAAAAGACACTATTTATCCTGCTTGTACTTTTGTTTCAGGATTACAAGCAATAGCAACTAAAAATATTGATCCACAAGAGCCCGTAGTTCTTACAGTAGGAAAGTTTATAGGAGGAACTAAGGCTAATATAATTCCTAAGTACACAAACCTTGATATATCAATGAGATACTTTAACCCTAAAGTTAGAGAAATTGTTCACCAAAGTATAAAAAGACATGCAAAAGCAATTGCAGAAGCTTATGAAATTAATGTTGATGTAAATATAGAAGAAAGTGCAATAAGTCTTTATAATGATGAAGAATTATCTATAATTGCAAAAAATTCAGCAAAAAAAATACTAGGTGAAGGAAAAACTGTATCAGGACCTAAACTAATGGGATCAGAAGATTTCCCTTATTACTTGAAATGTGCAAAAGGAGTATATGCATACCTTGGCTATAATAATAAAGAAAAAGATAGTATTTATTATCCACATCATGAGAAGTTCAAAATAGATGAAGAATGTCTTAAGTATGGAGTAGCACTACATGTTCAATTTGCTTTAGATTTTTTAAATAAAAACTAAAAATAATTTTACAAGGGGATAATTTAATGGGATTAAAAAGTGTTGGAGTTAAAGATAATGACATTAAGAAAATAGAAAGATATAGGTGGGTAGTTTGGTTAATATTAGCATCTGTATATATATTTGTAACGTTTCATCGTATGGGTGTTGGTGTTGTTAAAAATGATTTGCAAAATGAATTTAAAATTGGAGCACTAGAATATGCAAATATAGGTTCAATGTATTTTTACGCATATTTTATCATGCAGATACCATCAGGAATCCTTGCTGATAAACTAGGTCCTAAAAAAACAGTATCAATGTTTTCTATATTGGCTGCAATAGGTTCTATAACTTTTGGTATGGCACCTAGTATAAATGTTGCTTATATAGGGCGCTTTATGGTAGGGATTGGAGTATCTGTTGTATTTATATGTTTGGTAAAAATACAATCACGTTGGTTTTATTCAAAAAACTTTGCACTAATGGTTGGATTATCTGGAGTAGTTGCAAACTTAGGATCAATGTTAGCACAAACTCCGCTAGCCCTAGTCTCAGCAAAATTTGGATGGAGAAATACTTTTATTTTTATGGGATTAGCAATGGTATTTTTCACAGTCTTAACGCTTATATTTGTTAAAGATGATCCAAAAGATATGGGACTTCCAGGAATGGATGAACTTGAGAATAGACCGATAGATGCATCTAATATAAAAGTTATGCCAGCATTAAAATCAATATTATCAAACAAAAGAACTTGGGTTATATCTATTGCATATTTTGGATTATCTACAGCCTATACTGTATTTATGGGTACATATGGAGTTTCATTCTTAATAGAAAAGTACAGTTTAACAAATGTACAATCAGCAAATTATGTTATAGTGACTATAGCAGGGGCACTTATAAGTTCTTTAGTACTTGGGCAAATCTCAGATTATTTTAAAAGTAGAAAATTGCCATTAACTATTGCGGGGACTTTAACTTTATTATGCTGGATAGTGCTTATATACGTTGGAGTACCTATTAACATGCTTGTTCCATTTTTATTTATATTTGGATTTGTTTCATCAGCATTTACTATGTGTTGGACAATGGGAAATGAGGTAAATGATAGAAGACTTTCAGGTATGGCTACAGGAGTTGTAAACTGTGTAGGATTTTTAGGAGCCGCTGTTATCCCAGTTATTATGGGTAAGGTTTTAGATAGTTATAAAGATACCCCATTAGTTGGTTATGAAAAGGCATATTTTGTTTTAATTATGATAATAGCAATAAGTGTTGTTGCTTCATTTTTCACAAAAGAAACAAGTGCACAAAATATATATGATGTAAAATAAAAATATATTTCATATATATTCTAGTATATTCCTTGATATTAAGATACAAAAAGATATTGACATAATTTATGTTAATATCTTTTTTTATAAATAAATATATTTATCTAAAGTAATTAATTAAATTAACAGAGAAATTATAAAAAATATAAATATAAACCAGTAATTATGACAAAAAAATAAAAATTATTATGCTAAAATTAACTAAAATTAATATATAAAGAATAGTTTAAATTAAAGGGGGAGAGCTATGAAAAAATTTATTAAAATTTTGAAAGTATTAAGTATGGCAATTGTTTTGTCAGCATGTAATATCAATGGTGTCTTTGCAAGTAATTTAAACACAACTAATGAACCTCAAAAAACAACTGTATTTAATAAAAATGACAATACGTGGAATGCACAGTATTTTAGAATACCTAGTCTTCAGACTTTGGCAGATGGTACTATGCTAGCATTTTCAGATATTCGTTATAATGGAGCAGCGGATCATGCATACATAGATATTGGAGCTGCTAAAAGCACTGATAATGGACAAACATGGGACTATAAAACAGTAATGGAAAATGATCGTATTGATTCAACTTTTTCTCGTGTAATGGATTCAACAACTGTTGTTACAGATACCGGAAGAATAATATTAATTGCAGGATCATGGAATAAAAATGGAAATTGGGCAAGTAGTACAACTTCTTTAAGAAGTGATTGGTCTGTTCAAATGGTTTATTCTGATGATAATGGAGAAACATGGTCTGATAAAGTTGATTTAACTACAAATAAAGCAAGAATAAAAAATCAACCAAGTAACACTATTGGATGGTTAGGCGGTGTTGGAAGTGGTATTGTAATGTCTGATGGTACAATAGTAATGCCAATACAAATTGCATTAAGAGAAAACAATGCTAACAACTATTATTCATCAGTTATATATTCAAAGGATAATGGAGAAACATGGACAATGGGAAATAAAGTTCCTGATCCAAAAACTTCTGAAAATATGGTAATTGAATTGGATGGAGCTTTAATTATGAGTTCTAGAAATGATGGAAAGAATTATAGAGCATCATATATATCTTATGATATGGGATCTACTTGGGAAGTATACTATCCTTTACATAATAAAATATCTACTGGTAATGGGTCTGGATGCCAAGGTTCATTTATCAAAGTTACTGCAAAAGATGGACATAGATTAGGATTTATTTCAGCACCAAAAAATACAAAAGGTGGATATGTTAGAGATAACATAACTGTTTATATGATTGACTTTGATGATTTATCTAAAGGTATTAGAGAACTATGTATCCCATACCCTGAAGATGGAAATTCAAGTGGTGGTGGATACTCTTGTTTATCCTTCAATAATGGAAAATTAAGTATACTTTATGAAGCTAATGGAAATATAGAATATAAAGATTTAACAGAGTATTACTTATCCATTGAGAACAATAAATAGAGTATTTTATATAATACATACTTAAAAACACTGAGTTTGAAGCTTTGTCCTCTCAAATCAGTGTTTTTTATTATTTAAATTACAAATAAATACTCTTATATTATAGAATGTAAATTTACTGTAAACATACTATATATAATACGTTTCTTTGAACAAGCTAAATTGATTTATGTAGTTGATAATATATAAGATTAGAGGATAAATAAATCCAACTAATTATTTTCTTAGTTTATTAGAAATCTAAAAATTCAGAAAATAATTCATAAATTTAATTAATTAAGAATTTAATATAATATAACACTGCACTTTTACCTAAAAATAAAAATACTCAGGGGGATAACATGATAGAAAAAATAAAAATACTATCAGAAAAATATTACGAAAGAATAAGAGATATAAGACATCTTATACATATGTATCCAGAAGATGGATTTCAAGAATTTAAAACATCTAAGCTTATAGTTGAAGAACTAGAAAACTTAGGAATAGAAGTAAAACAAAATATAGCTAAAACAGGAGTAGTAGGACTGCTAAAGGGAAGTAAACCAGGAAAAACAGTTATGTTAAGAGCTGATATGGATGCACTAAAACTAGAAGAAAAAGCTGATGTTCCATACAAATCAAAAATACCAGGAATGATGCATGGGTGTGGACATGATGGTCATGTAGCAGGGCTTTTAGGAACAGCTATGATACTCAGTGAATTAAAAGAAGAACTATATGGAAATATAAAGTTCATATTCCAACCAGCTGAAGAGAGAGATGGTGGAGCAAAACCTATGATAGATGAAGGTATTTTAGAAAATCCTAAAGTTGATGCTGTATTTGGAGCTCACTTATGGGGATCTTTAAAAGAAGGAAAAGTTTGTGTTAAGCATGGTACAATGATGGCAGCTCCTGATATATTCAAATTTAAAGTTATAGGCAAAGGAGGTCATGGTGCTATGCCTCATATATCAATAGACCCTATAGTTATAACTTGCCAAGTAATAAACTCTTTACAAACTATAGTTAGTAGAAAAAACAATCCACTAAATCCAGTAGTTATCACCTGTGGAAAAATTCAAGGTGGGGATAGCCATAATATTATACCTAATGAAGTAGACGTAGAAGGTACTGTACGTACACTTAATGAAGAAACTAGAAAATGGATACCTAAAGCTATGGAAGAAATTATAAAAGGAGTAACTACAAGTCAGGGGGCAACTTATAAGTTTGACTTTGAGCCTAAATACCCACCGCTTATTAATGACTCTAAAATGACTTACCTAGCTGAAGAATCCTTAAAAAAAGTAGTAGGAAATAATAATGTATGCGAGTTAAAAGAAGCTACTATGGGAGCAGAGGATTTTTCATATTTTACAAAAGAAGTTCCAGGTACATTTTTCTTTTTAGGAATAGCAGAAGATGAAAGTAATCCAGTTCTTCATCACAATCCATATTTTAAATGGGAAGATAAAAATTTAAAAATTCTAAGTGAAGGGTTTGCACAAATATCAATAGATTTTTTAAATACCTAATTTTAAAAATACATATTTATATTGTTTATTAGGATAAATAACATATATGTACACTCTAATGTATAAGTTCTTAATATAAAGTAAAAATAATTTATATAAGGAGATGTATAACTATGCTAAATGAAATATATATAATATCAATAAAGTCAATAATTTCAGTAAGTATATTGTTTATCCTGACGAAAATTATGGGAAAAAAGCAAATATCACAATTAACATTGTTTGATTATGTTGTAGGTATTTCAATTGGTTCAATAGCTGCAGAATTAGCTATAAATGAGTCAATTTCATATATACAAGGAATAACTGGTATGACTATTTATGCTCTTTTTCCTATACTTCTTTCTTTCATTAGTTTAAAAAGTCATTTAGCCAGAAAAATATTAGATGGAGTACCTACAATTTTAATTCAAAATGGTGAAATTAATGAAAAAGGCTTAAAAAAGACAAAAATGAATATTAATGATTTAATAGAAGAATGTAGATTGAAAGATGTATTTGATATAAAAGATATTAAATTTGCTATTTTAGAAACAAGCGGAAATTTAAGTATTCAACTTAAATCAAAACATAAACCTTTAACTCCAGAGGATATAAATCTCAAATCAAAAGATAAAGGATTATGTGTAAATCTTATTATTGATGGAAAAATTCTTGATAATCATTTGGAGATAATAGGAAAAGACATAAAATGGTTAAATAGTGAGTTAGATAAAAAAGGTATTAAAAACACATCAGACATTTTACTTGCTTATATGGATAGTTCTAAAAAAATTAATATATATTTAAAAAATAAAGATATTCCTATTACTCCTACACTTTAAAAAGCACTGAGTTTTAATTTAAATATTAAATCAGTGTTTTTTATTATTTAAAGTCAAATTAAAGAAGATTATAATATTAGAGTATAAAATTTATAAAAGGAGATTATTATGGAGAACTATTTTACAATAGGTGAAATATCAAAATTATCCAGTATTTCATTAAAAACACTTAGATACTATGATGAAATTGGTTTGCTTAAACCTAAATATGTAAATAAAGAAAATAACTATAGATACTATTCCATAGAGCAATTAACAACCATAGATTTGATAAAGTTGTTTAAGTCTACAGGAATGGCACTAGCTTTAATAAAAGAGATTTTAAGCTCACAATCTAATCTAGATTTTATGGTTCAAAATATAAGAAATCAATCAAAGGTGATAGAAGAAAAAATAAAAGAATTATCTCAAATAAAAAAACACCTAGATTGTTTAGATAAAGAAATATCTCAAAATATTGGATATGGACTTAATAAAGTATTTATAAAATATAATAAAAGACGAAATTATCTAAATTATGATATCCTATCAAATAGCCCACAAGAACTGGATCTAAACTTAAGAGAGGTGATGTTAGACCTAGATAAGAAGAAATACCCATATTCTGTGACATTAGGTTCCACAGTATCATATAAAAACTTAAAAGAAGAGGATAAAATTACATATAAAGGATTTAAAGTTTTTACTGAAAAAAGTAAAGATACAAAATATCTAGAAGAAGGTGACTATATAACCATAATATATGAAGGATGTCCATGTGACTCGATTATATATTATAAAAAGTTGTTAGATTACATAAATAAAAACAATATTGAAGTAGTCGGGGATTTTAATGAAACATGGATTGTTGGGAAAATAGATGAGAATTTAGATGAAAAAAGCTTAATAAAATTAGATATATTAAAAAAGTAAATAAATAGTATTGACTCTAACCTAACTGGAAGGTTTATTATTTTTGAAAGTAAGGGACTTATAAATAAAAATATATAAACTTAAGGAGAACTATATGAAAAAAGAAAAAGTTATGGTAAAAAGTGAGTTTGCACCTTTAAAGAAAGTTGTTTTAACACAATCTGAATTTATATTTCCCCAAAATACTATAGGAAATGATCTAGCAGAGGTATTATCAGAAGAAGTTTTACAGATGTATAAAGATGTAGATGGAAAAAACTATAAAGATGCATTTCCAGATAGACAGGCTAAATGGGAAAAAGAAAGAGAAGATTTAAAGGCTGTATTAGAAAAATATGGGGTAGAAGTTGTTAGACCTCGTTTATTAACAGATTATGAAAAAGAAAGTGGTAAAGAATATGGATGCAGTAACTTTTTTGTTAGAGATCCATTTTTCACAATTGGAAATAATATAATAGAAGGGTCACTAAGATATCACCATAGAAGAAAAGAAATTTTACCTATACGTGGTATTTTAGAAAACATTGCATATTCTAGTGATGCCATGTACGTATCATTACCTATGATAGATACTTCAGAAGGTATAAATTCAGAACTAGGGCCATTTCTAGAAGGTGGAGATATTTTAGTTCTTGATAAAACAGTTTTTGTAGGGAATTCGGGACAAGCATCAAATGATAATGGATATAAATGGTTAAAATCACTTTTAGGTCATTTTGATTATAAGGTAGTTCAAGTTCCATTAAAAAATAATGTGCTACACTTAGATTGTGCATTAAGTTTGGTAAGAGATGGACTTATGATTGTATGTGAAGAAGCTTTAATAAATGGTATTCCAGAGGACTTAAAAAATTGGGATAAAATATTAGTACCATTTAGTGATGTATCAAGGCTTGCTGTAAATGGATTTCCAGTTAATGATTCAGTATATATTTTAGACCCCGAGTTTGAGTATATAGGCAAACAATTAATTAGCAAGGGGATAACTGTTGAATATATTGATTTTGGAATTTCAAGAAGCTTAGGTGGGTCGTTTAGGTGTAGTACACAACCATTATTAAGATATTAGAAAATATAAACTAGCTATGGATTCACAATTGTGAATCCATAGCTTTAATAATTTACTTGTATAGATATTTTTATAATAAAATCATCGTTATTTTTACTTACTACCTCATCGAATATTACATCTGAATAAGAATCACCAATTATACATAAATCATTAGCTTCAATAAATTCCACCAATTTTTTATATAAAATTGGTGTTTTATCAAAATACCCTTTAATATATCCAACTGCGTATAGTCCCTTGGGCTTTACAATTATATTTTCATTAGAATCATCTCTATTAACCTTAGTATAGTAATAATCATAGTCAGTATAATCCTTTTTATGTAATTTATAACGGCTTATAATAATGCCTAGTGGATAGCCTATATATAAATCATTTTTATAACAATAATCTAGATGATCAATATAACAATTAAAATCATAGGAATCATAACTAATGTTTATTGGTTTACTAAGTAGTAGATACTCTTCGTCTTGCTCTTCAACTATTATATCAGTATTAAAATTTTCACCTTCTTTAATAAGGTTAATTTTATTAAATAGTATTTCTTGTTTTCTTCTTAAACTATTTATTTCTTTTTCGATTTCTTCATATTTATTTCTAAAAAGATTTAATATTCTTTCTGGATTTCTATTATCCATTAAATTTTTAATATCTTTAAGAGGCATACCTATTTCTTTTAAAGTATATACAACACTAAATAAATCTAACTGATACTCAGAATAGTATCTATATCCATTATCTTCTACTTTCTCAGGTTTAAAAAGTCCTATTTCGTCATAGTGAAATAAAGTTTTTTTATTTATTTTAAATAGTTTAGCAAATTCTCCTGTAGAAAAATATCTTTTTTCATTTATACTCATTTTTATTATTCTCCTTATTGACTATCCTGTAACAGGATACTTTATTATATATTAGTGAAATAAATATATCAAGGAGGTAATGATGAGTAATTCATTAGAAAATAAGATAAGCTTGACATCTTTAATTAAATATACATTTCCAACAGTTGTTATGATGGTATTTTTCTCGTTGAGTACAATCATAGATGGTATATTTGTATCTAGATATGTTGGAGCCAATGCATTATCTGCAACTAATATTGTTTACCCTGTAATAAATATTTTAATAGGTATAAGTGTAATGTTTGCAACTGGAGGAAATGCCATTGTAGCAAAATTTATGGGCGAAGGTAAAAATCAAGAAGCTAAAGAAACTTTTACGCTTATTACATTAAGTGCATTAACAACTGGATTAATAGTAGCGGTATTATCTATTATATTTATAAAGGATATAATTTACGCTTTAGGATCAACAGATAGTTTATATAAAAATTGTTATGATTATTTAGTTGTATTTTTAATTTTTGCACCTGTTATGATATCAAAACTGTTTTTTGATTATTTCTTAGTTACAGCAGGAGTGCCAAAATTAGGTCTTATAAGTTCAGTGTCAGGAGGTATAATAAATATTATTTTAGACTATTTATTTATAGTCGAATTTAAAATGGGAGCATTAGGAGCAGCACTTGCTACTTGTATAAGCTATGCACTTCCTGCAATGGTTGGAGTTATTTATTTTTTAAGAAAAAGTAATGTCTTATGCTTTACAAAGCCTAAATTTAATATGAAATTGATTTTAGATAGCTGTATGAATGGATCTAGTGAAATGGTAACTCAAATGTCAGGTGCAGTTACAACATTTTTATATAATGCAGCAATGCTTAAGTTTTTAGGTGAAGATGGTGTAGCATCTATAACAATAATACTTTATGTACAGTTTTTATTAAACTCCGCTTATATAGGATTTACTTCAGGTGTATCACCTCGTATAAGCTATAATTATGGTAGTAGGGATGATGAACAGCTAAGAAAAATAGTAAAATATAGCTTTACTATTGTATCTGTATTTGCAGTTTTTATATTTATATCATCTAGGTCTTTTTCAAATATTATAATAGGCATGTTTTCACCAAAAGGAACTGAATTATATGATATAACTTTCAACGGATTTATGATATTTTCATTTAATTTCTTAATTGTTGGTATGAATATTTTTACTTCTGGAATGTTTACGGCATTTTCAAATGGTAAGATATCTGCAATGCTTTCTATTCTTAGAACGTTTATACTATTTACTATAGGTATTATAACTTTACCAAGGTTTTTAGGTGTAAATGGGGTATGGATGGTTGTTCCATTTGCTGAGTTCACAACGTTTATAGTTTCTATTGTATTTATAAATAGATATAAAAAAATCTATATGTATGGCAAAAAAGATGAAAGTTTAAATTTAGCATAATATATATATATATATATATATATTTAAATTGAATCATTTTAAATTATTGCTCTTACTTATACTAAAGTGTAGGTGAGAGCTTTTTATATGAAATTATAGTATAATCAGGTTATAAGTATATTAAATTATAAAACTTGGTAAAATATATACATAATTAAAAAAGGAGAGGTTTATGAGAAAATATACTTTTAATACTAGAGAAGAAGTTGTAGAGTTTTTAGAAAAGCATAATTTTAAATACTATATTCCAAGAGTAGAAGAGTACATGAGCGCTATTAAAGATGACCTTAAATCTTATTATGTAGAGCTATCTAATTCTGGTGAAGTGAAAAACTGTGGAATTATATCTATAACGGGTGGAGCAGAACTTAAGGAAAATTTTTTTGATTTTAATAGGATTAATGAATTTAAAAATACTGCTTACAATAGACAATATAGAGAACAGAAATATAAAGAAGGAATTGAAAATGATTATTTTTAACTTAGTATCATAAAATATAATCTTTAAGTTATAACTAATTCAATTTTACTATAATAAATAAAAAAACTAGCTAGTTGAAATAGTATATTCCATTAGCTAGTTTTCTTATATTTTTTAAGTTTATAGTATTATGTAATTTACAATTTACTAATTTTCCATAGATTCCTTGTTTCTTTAAGAAATACATCAACATCCCAAGATTTTAAAGAGTTATATTTACTGTTTGGATCATTGATTTTTATTTTCCCATCACTAGTTAAACCAGTCAATACAAGAAAATGACCTGTTGAAGTAAAAGTACCAGGACCAACTGTTACAATAATTGGATTACCAGCTTCTAATGTTGATAAAATAGAAGACTTACTTAAAGATAATTCTTGACTATCTAAACCAAAGTGTCTAGCACCTGTAGATATTAGACTCCAGCTAGAACCTACCCCTTCGACATAAAACCCATTATCATAGGCATAATTACTAACAACTAATGGATTAATATCAGTATTTCCAGTAAGTCCAACAGCAACCATTGATAAAGAGGTTTGAGCACAACCAGCAACAGCTATATAATCATCTCCATATTTATCATATCCCCATTTTTCATCCCATTGTAAAAATAATGGAATTTCACCAGATTTATAATAATCTTTTATAGAAATACTTTTTTTATTTTTTTGTAAATGATCAGGATAATCATATACAAAATCCACCGTTTCGATATTCTTACTTAGTAATTCTAAAAGTTCACTAGGATATTTATCTATATTTTTTAATATAGAATTGATTTTAGAATTTGAATAAGCTTGTTTTTCTAAATTGTTAATAATTTCATTTCTTGTAATTAAAAAATCTTTATTACTAGATTTATTTAAACTTATTTTTGAAAAAGTAATATAGATTAAAAATAATACTATAGTAGATAATATTATAACAACTCCTATACTAAATTTCTTTTTATACACGTTAATATTATGATTCATAAAAACCTCCATTTTGATTTATTCAAATTGTCATTTAAGAAAAACTAAAAAGTTTTAATTTATAAATTGATTATAGAGTTTAAATATTACACAAATTTAAATTAAATCTTAAGTTTTCTTAAGTTTTAAAAATGAGTTTAATAATATAAAGTATTATATAAAAAGAAAATCAATAAATTTTTAAAGTTTTAAATTATAGGAATAATATTTACAGGAGTGGTTAATATATAATCAGATAGTTAATTAAATTTAATTATCAACCAACACTTACTATTAAAAATCTTGATAATATTTAAGCTTTTTAATAGTATCTTTGGAAGTGATGGCGACTAGATATTTGAAAAAATATCATATTAAATATACTGAGTTTAATAGATTTCCTCAGTCTATTAGGGTGCAGATAGCTTCAGTCTAATACCCAAAGATTAGAAAATAGGCTTAATTGCAAACTATATTTAATAAAAGTCATAGAGGATAAGGATGTAATTTATTTTACTCCTTGAAAAAGCACTGAATTTGAAGGCTTAGGCTATCAAATCAGTGCTTTTTATTGTATAAACAAAATGTTATTTTATATTTATAAATCTATTTAAATTATTTTACTTTTTATTGTTTTTTACCTACACAAGCCATATAAATTACAAATTCATCTACTCCATCTAAATCTAGCATATTATCAATTATATCTTGATCATAAATTCCAATAGCACAAGTACCATGGTTAAGAGATTCAGAAGCTATGTAAAGATTTTGACAAACATGCCCAATATCGATAAGTATTTTTTTATGTGCAGTTATATTAAATTTATGCTCACTTCTATATGGAATACAGCTCCAAGCAAATACAACAGCACTTTTAGATACAAAACCTTGAACAAAAGGCTGATTTGGAGTTGCTTTATCTATTGCATCATCTACATTATTTAAAGATTTTATAAGTAGAAGTTTATGCTCTAGAGGTAAATATCTGTAAACTCCACATTTTAAATTTTCAACATTATTTATTATTAAATATGTTTCAAAAGGATGAGTACAGCCAGCAGAAGGTACTGTTCTTAATGCACTTGATTTGTCTTTTACAGTTTGGATTCCTTGAGTAGCCCAAAGTAAATATGAAAGTTCTGCTAAAGTTATTTTGTCATTACCATACTTTCTTACACTTCTTCTATCATTTATACAATCTAGTATATTAGGTTTAACTAAAATGTCTTTATCTACAGAAGGCAATTCTATTAACTCAGAATTTGAATTATACTCTTTTTGAAAAGAAGGGGCAGGTATTCCCTTTTGCTTGTCAGTTTTTATTTGTTTTAGTATTTCAAAATCCGCTTTGAAAAACTCTCTATTTTGTGAAATTTTATCCATAGATGTCTCCTTATTAAAATGTATAATTTTTATATTCATCCTATCATATCACATATATAAATACAATATAAGCAAATATAATTAGTAAACATTATATATTAAAAGTTATAGCTTATTTAATAATTAATTTATATAAAAAACAAATAATGAAAATTTTTAAATCTATGAATAGTATTTTAAGTAATGGTTAATATATAATCAGATAGTTAATTAAATTTGATTATCTACCATCACTTGCTAGGCAAAAGCTAGATTTTATCTAACCTTTTGATAGCATCTTTGGAAGTGATTGGTGACTAGATATTTCTAAAATGTCATATTAAATATAATGAATCTACTAGATTTCCTCAATCTACTAGAATGCAAATAGTTTTTCTCTAATACCCAAAGATTAGAACACAAGCTAACTTGCAAACTATATTTAATAAAAGTCATAGAGGATAAGGATGTAATTTATGTTACTCCTTGAAAAAGCACTGAATTTGAAAGCTTAGGCTATCAAATCAGTGCTTTTTTTATTTTAAAGTAATTTGGAATATATACAAGTTTATAAACATATAAATATATAAGTTTTAAAGCAAATTTACGAAGGGGATGAACGTATGAGATATTACAGTAAATCTACTAATGAAACCTTAAAATATCTAAAAGTAAATCCTGAAATTGGATTAAGTAATAGTGATATAGAAAAAAGAAGACAAAAGTATGGTTATAATGAATTTAAAATCAAAGAAGGTAAATCATTACTAGAATCGATAAGTGACAGTATTATGGAGCCAATGATATTAATTTTATTAGGAGCTGCAGTAATAAGCGCTTTTGTTGGAGAAGTTCATGATGCATTTGGAATTCTAGGAGCTATAATTTTAGGACTATCTATAGGCGCAGCAACAGAAAGTAAATCTAAAAAAGCAGCCCAAGCCCTATCAAAATTAACTGAAAATATAGAGGTCAAGGTATTAAGAAATGGGAAAATACATCAAATATCAAAAAGAGATTTAGTACCTGGAGATATTGTTTACATAGAAAGTGGAAATATGATACCTGCAGATGGTAGACTTATCCAGTCCATTAACTTAAAGCTAAGAGAGGACATGCTTACAGGTGAGTCTGCAGATGTCTTAAAAAATGCAGATGAGATAGTAGATATGGATGTAGTATATGGAAAAACCGAAATAATAGAACAAGATACTATACCAGCAAAACAAGTTAATATGGTATTTGGAGGTACCCTTGTAGCTTATGGAAGAGGAATTATGGTAGTAACAACTATAGGGGATAAGACAGAAATGGGTAAAATAGCACAAAATATAGGTGATGATGATATTCAAACTCCTCTTCAATTAAAGCTTGGGAAGTTAGGTGCTAGAATAGCTATTGTTTCTGGAATTATAGCATTTTTACTATGTATGTATATGATTATGAAAATGAATTTAAATGGGACAATAAAATTAGATACATCAGGTATAATACCATTTTTAAAATCACTAGAACCTGCAAAAGAAGCATATATGGTTTGTATAGCATTAATTGTAGCAACTGTCCCCGAAGGTTTACCAACTATGGTAAATATTACACTAGCCATAACTATGCAAAAGATGGCAAAGATAAATGCTTTAGTAACTAAAAAAGAAGCCTGCGAGACTATAGGTTGTATATCTGTAATTTGTTCTGATAAGACTGGTACTCTAACTCAAAATAAAATGATGGTTAAAGTTGTATATGTAGATGGAAAATATATTGATAATAATGATTATCATAGTAATAGTTACTTTGAAGAAAATTGTATAGTAAACTCAACTGCTGATATTGAAAAAGATGAAAAAGATTACAAGTACATAGGTAGTGCAACTGAATGTGCATTGCTTTTATATCATAGAAATAAAGATTACAATAAGTTTAGAAAAGAAGTTAATTTAGTATCACAAGTTCCATTTAATTCTGATAAAAAGAGAATGTCATCTTTGATAAATATGGAAAATAATGGGGTTTTTTTAAGTAAAGGAGCACCAGAAGTTTTATTAGAAAGATGTGCATATATTCAAAAAGACACAAATGTAGTAGCTTTAACACCACAGATGAAGAAAGATATACTTCGTGAAATTAGAAAGCTTCAAGTTAAATCTATGAGAACATTAGGTTTTGCTTATAAAACTATAGATAAATCCGCTATGCAAGTTGCTCTAACTTATGAAAATGAACTTGCTATTAGTGAAGATTTAGGATTTTATGAAAGTGGCAAAGATTTAATCTTTGGAGGCTTTGTTGGGATAGTTGATCCTTTAAGAAAAGGAGTAAAAGAATCTATTCAAATAGCCTATGATGCAGGAGTAAAAGTAAAAATGCTTACAGGCGATAATATAAATACAGCAAAGGCTATAGGAAAAGAAATAGGTCTTTTGGAAGATGGTAAAAAAGCAGTAGAAGCAACTTACATAGATGTCTTATCAGATGAAGAGTTACGAGAAGAAATAAATGATATTTCTATTGTAGCAAGGTCTAAACCTGATACAAAGATGAGAATAGTACAAGCACTTCAAAGTAATTTAGAAGTAGTAGCAGTTACTGGAGATGGTATAAATGATGCTCCTGCTTTAAGCAAAGCAGATGTTGGGATTTCAATGGGTATATCAGGAACTGAGGTTTCAAAAAACGCATCAGATATAATACTTACAGATGATAGTTTTAGTACTATAGTTGATGGAATAAAATGGGGAAGAGGTATTTATGAAAACTTTCAAAGATTTATACAGTTTCAGCTTACTGTCAATATAGTGGCTTTTATGATAGCTGTAATTTCTCAAATTATGGGTACAGAAATGCCATTTACTACAATACAGCTATTATGGGTAAATATCATTATGGATGGACCTCCAGCTTTGGCTTTAGGATTGGAGCCAGTTAGAGACTATGTTCTTAAGAGAAAACCGATTAAAAGAAAAGCTAGTATTATAGCAAAAAATATGCTAGCAAATATAATTATAAATGCAGTGCTTATAATATCAATAGTAAATCTTCAATCTTTTTTCAATGTGTTAAATGCCTCTCCAGAAGAACAAGGAACTGTAGTATTTTCAGTTTTTGCTTTTAGCGCATTGTTTAATGCTTTAAGTTGTCGTGAGTTCGGACTTAATAGTGTAATACCTAATTTCTTTAAGAATAAATTGGCATTGTATGTGATTTTTATAACTGGGACAGTACAAGTTTTATTTACACAAGTTTTTAGAAGCTTTTTTAATTCAGTAGCACTTAGTAATTTTATGTGGATAAAAATAATACTACTTTCATCAATGGTGCTTATTTTAAATGAAGCAGTTAAGTTTATTCTTAGAGTAATGAGAAAACAAGGACATATGGTTAGAAATATTAGAAGAGTTAATAAATAATAAAAGGTAAAAGGAGCTATGGCTAAGATTATAGCTCCTTTTACTTTTTATCATTTATAAAGTATTCAATTAAATAGGCCATTAATATAATCCCTATTATATCTATTATGAATCTTATTAATGTAAAGCGAAAACCTAATGAACTAATTTCAAATAAAAGTGTAGAGAATTTAGATACACACCATGCATTTAAGAAAATTAAAGTATTAGATAGTTTAACACCTTTTTTTATCAATACCTCAGTAAATGGAAAAGCAGCATACATAGGACCTGCAGCAAAAAAAGCCATTAAAAAGGATATAGTTATCCCAAAAATCCCTGACTCTTTTCCCATATATTTTACAAACTTTTCTCTAGAAATCCATACATCTATTAATCCTAAAATTATCATAATTGGTGGAAGAACTGATAACATTTGAACAATACTTAAATAACTTTTATTCATTATATTAAAATACAAGCTTCTATTTAAAAAATAAACCATAAAGCATAAACATAAGGAAATTAAAAAGACTTTATATCGATTTAAAATTAATTTAATTTTCATCAATTAAATATACCTCCTATAATAATTGCAACTATAAATGAAAAAAGGAAGGCAAATACATTTCTATAAAGTGCACACTTTTTGCCTAAAAATTTTGATTCTAGCTTAAATGTTAATATCCCTACCATAGTTGATGTAGATATAAAAGCTGCTACTTGAGCATAACCTGCACCACACTTTAATAATAAATCTCCTGTTGAAAATGCTACAAATGTAGGCATAGTAGTAATTGACCCCAATATAGAAGCAATAAATACTCCAAATATATTTGAATTAGGGCCTATATAGCTTGAAATTTTTTCTGGACTTAATATCGATAATATTAAACTAATAATTAAAACTATAGCTAGAAATTGAGGCATTATATTTTCGAAAGATTTTAATCCCTTTAAGATCGCTGCTTTAGTTTTAGACTTATTTTTAAAATATGAAATCGCAAGGAGCAACAAGCAAGTTGTATAAAGTAATATTGTTGTCATAAAAAACCTCCTAATATTAGATACTTTAGATTATGAAAAATTTATATTATTAGTGATATTTACAATCATAGTTCTTGCATACTCATAATAAAAGTAATGATTTAGGACAATTAATAATTCTATTTAAAATGTTTTAAATTAGCGAAAAAAGTCAAACGAAAGTTTTGTAATTCACATGTAAATTACTAGCAATACAGACTATATTGTACTAGAATTAATGTTGAGTTTTGATATAAAAACATAATTAGGGGGGAATAGAAATGAGTTTAAATTGTCAAAACATAAGTAGTACAAACTTATCTAGTAATAAAAAAACAAGCTTTATACATTCCGAGGCTTTTACCAGGCACTTTACTTTTTTTAGCAACTATATTTGCTTTAATAATTGCAAATAGTCCTTTTAAAAATTTATATCATTATCTATTTGATGAAATTATTTTATTTGATCATTTTAATTTACATATGATTATAAATGATTTTTTTATGGCTATTTTCTTCTTAGTTGTTGGATGTGAAATAAAAAGAGAAATATTGTATGGTCATCTTTCAGATTTTAAAAAAGCAGCTTTTCCAATTTTAGCAGCATGTGGAGGTGTCATTTTTCCAGCTATAATATTTTTCACATTTAATTTATCAACACCTTATTCATCAGGTGTAGGTATTCCAATATCTACAGATATAGCATTTGCAGTAGGCGTTTTTATGATTTTTAAAAATAAATTAAATACATCTCTAAAAGTATTTTTATTATCTTTAGCAGTTGTAGATGATTTGTTATCTATACTTATGATAGCTATTTTATACTCATCAAACTTCAATTATTATGCATTAGGAGCTGCATTGTTAATTGTAAGTTTTATAGCGTTATTAAATAAACTTAATAAAAATAATTGCTTATTACCATACTTAGTAGGTGGTTTTTTCCTTTGGAGTGCTTTATATTTAAGTGGAATACACGCAACTATTTCTGGTGTGATTCTAGCTATGATAATTCCTATGAAATCAAATTCACATAATAAAACCATTATGGCTTCTGATAAAGTAGAACACTACTTTACTCCGGTTTGTAATTTAATAATACTACCATTATTCGCATTTTCAAATACAGGTATAGACTTAAATATTAGCTTTGACATAGCAAATGCAAGTAACTTAATAAGTGGTATAGTTTTAGGACTTGTCATAGGAAAGCCTTTAGGAATTATGATATTTACATATTTAGCAACAAAGCTTCATATTGCAGAAAAACCAAAAGGTACTAGGTGGTCATCTATATTCTTAGTTTCTTTAATAGCAGGTATAGGGTTTACAATGTCTATATTCGTAACAGAAATAGCATTTGAAGGAAATTTACAAGTAATAAATTTATCAAAAGCATCTATACTATTAGCCTCAATAATATCATGTACTTTGGCTTATGTATGTATAGAAATAATGCCAAGTTTAACAGGATTTTATTCTAAATTAACATCTAAAAACTTTATATTAAATAAATAAAAAAAAGTGGATATCTTTAGACAGGTATCCACTTTTTTTGCCAATTTTATTGTATAATTATATATTAATATATCTATATATTATTGTATAATTGTATTATAGATTCAAATATGTAAGGGGGAAGTAATGCTTAATAATCTCGTTATAGTTAGAGGTGCCGGAGATATAGCAACCGGTATTATTCATAAATTAAATAGATGCGGATTTAATGTATTAGCTTTAGAAGTAGAATCACCTTTGTCTATAAGAAGAAAGGTGTGCTTTAGTGAAGCTATATACAATAAGGAAGTGTGCATTGAAGGTGTTTTTGCTAGATTTATAGAAAATGAATATGAGTTAATAGAATCCTTTAAATTGAACAAAGTGTGTGTATCTATTGATCCTAAAGGGAATTTAATAGATACACTTAAACCAAAAGTAGTTATTGATTCTATACTTGCAAAAAAAAATTTAGGAACTTCTATTGATATGGCACCTATAACTATAGGTGTTGGCCCTGGTTTTACAGCAGGATTTGATGTTGATTTTGTAATTGAAACTATGAGAGGTCACGATTTAGGTAGAGTAATTACAAAAGGAAGTGCATTACAAAATACAGGCGTTCCAGGAGTAATAAATGGAGTAAGTAAGGATAGAGTTATTTATTCTAGTGAAAGTGGAATTATAAATAATATTTGTGAAATAGGCGAAATAGTAAGTAAAAACCAAGTTATAGCTAGTATAAATACGGGTAATAAATCTATAGAAGTATTAGCCACTATTGATGGAGTTTTAAGAGGTATCATTAGAAATAATAGCATGGTTAAAGAAAATTTAAAGATTGCTGATATAGACCCAAGAATAGATGAAGTAAAAAACTGTACAACAATATCTGATAAAGCAAGATGCATAGCTGGAGGAGTGTTAGAAGCTATTCTAATGAAATGGGGTGAATTATAAAGTGAATGAGTTAATGCTAAAGAAAATATATGAAGAGTTAGAAATTGGGAATAGTGTTTGTATGGTTACACTTACAGAAGTTAAAGGTTCTAGTCCCGGAAAACAAGGAGCTACGATGGCTTTTTTTAAAGATGAGACTATTTTAGGGTCTGTTGGTGGAGGAATGGTTGAACACTGCGTTATAAATAAATGTAGGGAATGTTTATTATCTGGTGAAGATTTAAACTTTGAATACTCTCTAAATTCAGAATCTATGGAAGTTACTATGAACTGTGGAGGATACATAAAAGGATATATAAAAGTTTTTAAACCTAAGCCAAAAATTTTAATAATTGGAGCAGGACATGTCGGGTCAGCCCTTTATAAAATTTCAAAAACATTAGATTTCTACTCTATAATAGTCGACGATAGAGATGAATTTGCAAATAAACAAAGATTTAAAGATGCAAATGAAGTCTATTCAGGAGATATAGGTAAAATTTTACAAAGTATTAATTTAAATGATAATACATATGTTGTTATAGCTACTAGAGGCTATGAGAAGGATATAGAAGCTTTAAGAGTGATTATAGATAAAGATGTATCCTATATAGGTATGATTGGAAGCAAGAAGAAATGGAGAACTTTGCAATCTGAACTTTTATCTGAAGGTGTAGATGAAAATTTACTTAATTCAGTGTATTCACCAGTAGGTCTTAACATATCATCTAATGATATTGATGAAATAGCTTTTGGAATAATGGCAGAAATATTATTAGTAAAAAATAAAGGAGAACTTTCTCATAGAAAAGATAAGAAGTAAATATATACTTTTTATAAAGAGGTGTTGTAATTATGATTGATAGATATAATAGAAATATAGATAAACTTGTTATATCACTTAAAAAAGACTCTAATTTAAGTAATGAAGATATAAAATTTGTAGTTAGTGTCTTATCAGAACTAGGAGTAACTATAGTTGACTTAGAAGTAGAGGATTCTACCGATGAATTAAAGATTTATGATTTAATTCAGTTTTTTAAAAGCAAATGTAATATAGAGTATATCGGAATAATAACAGATGGATTTGGACTTAAAGATAAACTTAATAAACTTAAATCTTTAGGTCTTACTGATATAGGAATAAGACTTGAGTCTTTAAAGCAGTACAAGTATAAGAAGTTAAATCACAATATAAATATAAATGAAGTTTTAGAAACAATGGATAAAAGCATAAACTTAAGACTAAATACCAGAATAATTTGTACAGTAATTAATGATTTTAATGTTGATGAAATATTGGACTTTATAAATTTAACTAAATTATTACCTGTAGAAATTTCTTTTTCTGAACTAGTTCCAAAACCTGATTGTATAAAATTTTTCAATAAAGCTTATGTAAATATGAATGATATAGTTGATTATATAAAAGATTTAGATAAACTTGACTATAAAGGGCAAAGATATAAATATTATAAACTTAAGGACTCTAGAGGAATTATAAGTATAGATACTCATAACGATTCTAGTGTATGTACAATGTGTAATGAAATTATTTTAGACGAATTTGGATTTTTAAAGCCTTGTATACATTCTAAATTGGGTATTAATATAGAAAAATACATAAATAAACCTCTTTTATTTAAAGAGGCTATTAGACAAAATATATATAAAAAAGATAATAAAAATTTATCATTTAATTAAAAATGTAGTATCTATACAGATACTACATTTTTTTTACCTTCTCTAAATTCTAAAATTGACTTTATCATATCAGCTCTTATACTTTCACCTAAATCCATTGTTTTAATTTTAGGATTTTCAATATGACTATAAATTGGATCTAGAAACTCTATTTCTACATTCGCTGATTTAATTTTACCTATAGGCTCATATCCATTATAAATCTCTTTAGAATTTTTAATTACTAATGGAACTATAGGACATTTAGCTTTATATGCTATTTTTAAAGCTCCAGATTTAAATTCAGAAACTAAAGATTTTGGATCTTTTACCCAAGTTAAGTCTCCTTCTGGAAAAACTGCCATACTATGTCCACTTTTTATAACATTTGAAGCTTCTATAATGCTTTTTAAACCTTCTCTATTATTATGTCTATTAATATATATACTTCTTATTACGTCTGCCCATTTATTAACGATAGGCATTTTTTTCCATATAGGTTCATCTGCAATTATACATCCTATAGGTCTATCTACACTAGATATTAGTATATAACTATCTAACATGCTCGAGTGGTTTATTACAAATAAAACAGGTTCTTTTGGAATCTTTTCTTTTCCCAATACATTTACATTTATTTTTACTAGTTTTAAAGAATTTGTAGCTTGCTTTTTTAGAAAGCTAAACTTATTTTCCATACTATACCTATCAGGATATTTTAAAATTTTGTCTAGTTTAAATAAAGATAATATAAATCCTAAAATTTGAAAAATAGCAAATTTAATATAATTAAACACCTAAATCAATCTCCCTTTTGTATATGATATATTAAATATCTTAATTACCTTAGTTATATACTAGAAAGATTTTATCATAAAATGAAATTTAATAAAAGTCTTGATTAAAGAAAGAACTACCTAAAAATTAGGTAGTTCTTTTTAAAAAATTAAGCAACATTTTTTTCTTTTTCATCATGGCCATGTCTATTGTATTTTTTAGTATAAACAGTTATTAATAAAATTGCAGCTAATATATATATAACTGCTGTTATGTAATATGCTTTTGAATATCCACCAGGGATTTTAAATAAAAACAATCTAGTAAATTGACCTGCAATTATAGATGTAACACCTCCAGCTACAAATATTAAAGAGTTATAAGCAGGTCGAGTATTCTTTGAAACAAACTCCATTGGTAGTGAGTTCATTATTGGATTTGCACAGTTCATAAATCCTGATCTGAAAAATAATCCTGCTCCAACAGCAAAAACCATTGCACTACCAAAAATTTTACCATTTGCTATTATAAGCATGAAAGGTGTTGATAAAATAGCTAATCCCCCTAATGCAATAACATTTCCTAGTTTTTTAACTACCCATGGTGATATAACCAAGAATATTACCATAGCAAAATATTGATATGAAACTAAGTGAGAAGTTGTTGCTCTAGATATACCCAGTTCGTTATTTAAAAATACAGAGAAATAAGGAACAATTAATGAAGCTCCAAATCTTATCATTGCAAAGTATAATAACCATAATAATACATATTTGTTTTTGAATATAGACCAGTCAAATTTTCTTTTTTCATGAGTTTCTTCATAGTAGTCTTGCTTTTTCTCTTTTATAAATAACAGAGGAATTAGAGAAAGAGCAGCTATTACAACAAACATTAATAAAACATCTCGTTGAGCTAAAACAAATTCATGTAATTGATGTGATGACATTGCTTTTAAATTTGCTGTTAATTGACTTGCTTGACTTGAAGATATTCCTAATCTTGATGCAAGTCTAATTACTGAGATACTACCACCAAACCAAGTGGCAAGTGTCATACCTATTACATTTATATACATAGCTCTTGAGAACACTTTAGTTCTATCATCTTCTGTCGTATATGCAGTAAGGTATGGAGGAAGAACGACATCAAACAATGTAACTCCGACAAATATTGCTAATGTAGCTATTGGATAAATAAAATTAACATCAACATAGGAAATAGCTACCAATGCAATTATTATCATTATAGGTCCAGCAAGTATAATTTTCTTATATCCTAACTTTGGAACCAATAATAGCATAGCTGCGCATACAAAGCTACTTATTCCCATGTAAGTTGCAATTGAACTTGCTGTTGAAATATTAACTTGTTGCAAAAACGTTACAAGTACATCAAAAGCAACCCCACTCATAAGACCCATGAAGGCATAACTAACAATATACACCCAGCTATTGAAGTTAAATCTTTTTAACTCTTGTTGATTCATAAAAAAATCCCTCATTTCATTAAATTTTAAGATATAGCCACAATATATAGGAAAATGTTTCCTATATATTGATTCAATTTTACACCGTATGGAAAATTTTGCAATATAAAATAAAATTAAAGAAAAATAATATAAATTCGTTAAATTTGCTCAAATAAATAAAAAAATCTAAGGTATTCATGCCTATTGTATTATGTATTTAGTTTAAAGTATTTTTAATAAAACTTTTTTCGTTGGCCTTATAAAATTAAGTAAATCTAAAATAAATCTAACTAAAACTACATAATTTTGAAAATTTTATTATCCTCCTATTTATATGAAATTTTCTGAATTTTTTTATCTAAGTATAAATTTAAAAATAGTCAATAAAAATCTTTCGTTTTTATGATAAAAAATTTTTTAGTTATTTTGGCAAATTTTCCTATATATTTATATTAATTATTTATTTAGGAGTAATATTATTTAAGTAATTTATCATATTATTTAATAGTAAAACTTAATTACATTTTTAAGGAGGTAAGAATTTGAGTAGAAATTTTAACGAAGTTTCAAATGATAAACTTTTTAGAATTCGGATTTTATCAAGTTCAGGTGATAAAATTAGTTTGAAATTTCCAGTAGATTTTGTAAGGAGAATGATAAAAGTTAATGGTTTTAATTGGTTAAATTTTAAAAGTGATTTAATTGATACAAATAATTTATCACACCTAATAATTCATGCATTAAATGACAATTTAACAGGTAATATAGCTAACATACAAACTAAAAATAATGATTCAATAAAAATAAATATAGATTAAAATTTAAATTAACCTTGAATAAGATTATGTTTTCTTATAATATATTGATAACTTAAAATTATTATCGAAAGGAATCTATTATGAAAAATTTTAAAATAAAACTTACTAGAGATACTTTTAATTTTAGATTTAAACAATATGAAGGTACATATTTTTTTGGAGATGTAAATGAAGAAACTCAAGTAGTTAAATATAAAATAACTAAAGATGAACAGGGATTAGAATTAAAAGAGTTTGGAAATACACATATAAAAGACAATATGTTATATATACCACAAGTTGAAGCTTATATAGATTTAAATAGTCTAAAATAGTAGGCTACAATATATAAAATCTATAGATTATGTAAATTGCTGCCATTTATTTTAGTTGGTGGCAATTTTTTTAGTTAATTCAGCTATTTATCCATATTTTATTGTTTGAGTCATATATAATATGGTATATATATAATATAGAAAGTTTAATAATTTAATTAGTTCATATATAGCTTAGTTAAAAATAATTACAAAGTAAAAATTTAAACTGTCAAAAATGTAAGAAATGTTTAAGACTAAGGTAAGGATCTTTTAATGATTTGTATGTATAATAGGATTATCAAATAAAACAAATCAAAGGGGGCAATATATATGACAATAATATTAGGAACTTTAATAATAGCTCCATTTATACTAGCAGTAGGAGCTGGGTTATTAGAAGAACAATTAGAAGCAATAAATAAACAATAATTTATATAGATAAAACGCTCACTATTTGAGCGTTTTTTATTTTTATACAATAATGTAACTATATAATCTTTATAGTATGTTAAAATATTGTAAAGATTAATATTAAAGGTAGGTATAGAGTACGTTATGAATAATATCAAATTTTCGATAAAAAAAATCAAGGGGATATCATCAGATCCAAAAATTTTATATACCAAAGCAATTTTTTATATGAAACTAGGTAAAATCTCTGAAGCTATGGATTTTCTTACCCAAGCTTCTATAAATAATTACAGTAAAGCACAGTATACGTTGGCTAAACTGTATCATGGTGATGGGAATATAGAAGAGGCAGAAAAATGGTACAAATTAGCTTTTAAAAATGAAGTAGAAGAAGCTGCTTATGATTTAGGTAATATATACTATAAATTAAATGCCTATGAGTATGCTATATACTGGTATGAAAAATTAGCTTTATTAGGACACTTAAGATCCCAAAATAATTTAGGTGTTCTACATTTTAAATTAGGGGATAACCAAAGGGCTTTAAAGTGGTTAGAAGAAGCAAGTAATGGAAAGCTTTCCGATGCATTTTATAACCTTGGTATAATATATGAAAAACAAGAAGATTTAGAAAGAGCTTTTAATTATTATAAAAAAGGAGCTATATTAGGAAATAATTATGCTAAATATAACTTAGCTGTTATATATCAAAATCATGATGATTTAAAAAATGCCATATCATATTATAAGCAATTATATAAAGTGGGAAATGATAAAGCTTGCTTTAATTTAGGATTAATATTAGAAACTGAAGATAATCTAGAAGAAGCAAAGATATATTATAAAAGGGGAAGTGAAAATGGTAATATTGATTGTACTTATAGATTAGCCTGTATATATGATGAACAAGAGGACTATGAAAATGCAAAAGTTTACTATAAAGAAGCTTATGAAAAAGAATACAAATTAGCCGGCTATAAATTAGCAAATATTTATAATAGAGATAGTGAATTAGATGTAGCAAAAAAATATTATGAAGAGGTATCAGATTATAATACAGCTGCTATAAATAATTTAGCAGGAATACTATTTGAAGAAAAAAATTACGAAGAAGCTATTAATTTATATGAAAAAGCAATAAGTAATGGAATTGAAGAAGCTAAGGAGAATCTAGGAGATTTATATTCTCAAATAAATGACTTTGATAAAGCTATACATCACTATTTAACTATAGATAGAATATTATCTGTTCAGATAAAACTAGCTAATATATATGAATCATTAGGAAACACAGAAAAAGCTATTGAATACTATAGTAAAGCTTTAGAAAACGGTGATATAGAATCTATATATAGATTAGGGATAATTTATGAAAAATTAGAAGATTACCAAAAGGCTAAAGACTATTACATACAAGCTGTAGAAAAAGAGCATATTAATGCAAGAATACATTTAGGTAAAATTGCATTTGAGGATGAGGATTATGAATTGGCTAAAAGAATGTTTGAAGTTCCAGCAAATGAAGATAATATATATTCTCAGCATATGCTAGGTATAATCTATAGTATATACTTAAAAGATTATGTAAGCGCTAAATATTGGTATGAAAAACCAAGATTAAATGATTGTATAGAATCCATTTTCAACTTAGGACAATTAAGTTTAAAATTGAATGAAGATTCGGAAGCTGAAAAGTATTTTAAAGAAGGAACTAAATTAGGTGATAAAAAATGTAAGTATATGTTAGCTAGCCTATACTATAAAAAAAGTTATGAAAACTATGAAAGTTTAGCTAAAGAAAACTATGAAAACAGCCAAGAGGTTTTTGATAAGTTACCTAAATTAATATTAAACTTTGACCAAATACTAATACCTCAATTTGAAACTATAGATAATATATCAGAAGATGAAGAAGAATATGTTCCAAGATATATATTAAGTGTAGAAGAGGATAATAATTATGTATATAAAGAAAAATCGACTGAGATGATAGTTGATGGAGCTTTAGAATTTAATATTGAAAATATAACTAAATAAATAAAAAGATGGGTAAAAACGCGTTAGAGAACATATGTTCTCTA